>ENA-OQCF01000080-OQCF01000080.1-human-gut-metagenome-genome-assembly--contig:-NODE-80-length-34392-cov-9.275908_pt1 | contig 34392 bp, 28 predicted proteins | sample MGYA00242756_ERZ504573 | MGnify/ENA primary metagenome ERZ504573 (study PRJEB26092, sample SAMD00036240) | human gut metagenome | host: Homo sapiens | study: EMG produced TPA metagenomics assembly of... | reverse complement strand
AAATCTTCCATTAATTTTTGATAATTTATTTTGTTTGCCATATTATATTATTTCTTTCTCAAAATTCAAAAATTTTTTGACATATCCCCAAATATTATTTCATGTAACTATTCTGCATATTTACTATTCTGATTAATTACTATTTCTGATATAAGCCGCATAATACGAACAAGGGCCGGAAGTCTCCTCCCGGCCCGGCTCATACTAATCCTCTTCTTCATATCCGAACATTAGTCTAAAAATCTTTTTTCCTGTTTCAGTCTTGAATATGTGCTTGTATGCCTTGTCGATTGCACGGTTTCCCGCATCATCCTCATACAGATTTACGAGGAAATCAGCCTCAACGAGTATCTGATAATCAAGACCATCTATATTGTCATATGTGTGATGGTGACCTATGAGAAAACAAATTCTTTCAACTATGTAATTCTCAAAGCCAAGCTGTGAGAGCATCTTCTGAGCGATTATCGGTCCCTCCTGCTCCTGAAGCTTTCCATCGCACCTGCCATACTTCTCCTCCGCCACACGTATGCCAATATCGTGTGTGTAAGCCGCTGCCTCAAGTATAAAGAGCGAGGCATCATCAAGCTCCTCTCCTATACCGATAAGCCTTGCATAGCTGTGCACCTTGGTGAAATGCTGGATTCTCTTTGGATCGCCATCATAGTAGGCAATCATATCCATAAACAAGTCGTCTAACTGTTGTTTACTATAACTGTCACTATCCATTTAATATATTTTTCTCCTGATAATATGTTAATTAGTCGCATTGCCGACTTTGCACCGACAATGATAACATACTACAAAGCGATCATTTTTTCAATATTTTTACACAAATATTTCTTATTTTTTTAAATCACTATGTTGTTTGTCACGCTGTTATGTGGGAACAGTAACATCACTACTTTGCATCACGGAAAAATCCCCTGAATGCGAATTCTGACAAAGGCTTCTTGTAAAGCAGCTCTCCTATCAATATCTCAAACGCCCCACCTGCCAAAATAGCAATATAGCCTAGCAATGCCACCACCGGGAGTCCAAGCTTAAAAACAGCATTAGAAACCGGCACAAACGCTGCTCCTGAAAACACAGTAAAAACGCCCATAAACAAAACCATGAATACGATAAAGCCAAGTACATAATACTTATAGCATATGCTTGTGTACAGATATACTGTCAACAGCTCAACATCGAGCGTAAAAAGTGTGAAGATAAGCTGTTTCTTATCTGCTACGGAATTCTGTATCAGAATGACTCTTTCTATTACCAAAAATGTGAAAACAACAAGATTGATTACCGTGCTTGACATCACCGGAATGTATATCTGCAGCTTCTTTTTCAGTGATGTGGACTGGATAAGCTCTGACACATCCATCGACATGATGAGCTGAAATGTGAACATCCCGCACATCATAAAGTATACACCACCTATGATGGAAGTTCCCTTGCTCATTATATCGGATGCAATTCCGATTACTGCAAAGAATACAAACATGATCACATTCAACTTCAGTTTGTAGCCATATCTCAATAATTTAAATCCTAATTTAATATCTTTCAGCATAATATTTCTCCTTTTCAAATATACTTCCAATTTAAAATGCCTCTACACATCAACATATGATCTGCGGATACGCACCATCATATGATAATATGTCGCTGCTATCACTCCTACAAGCACCACTGCTAACACAGGTGCGATAAACCAAATTTTTGCGCCATAAATCAAAACAGCTATACTACCTGCAATTGCCGGGAAGATAACTATAAGCGCCAGCAGATAAATATACATTCCCAGATCCATGTATCTGAATATATTTAATGAGCCAACCGAAACAATTGAAGATATCATAATAATGTCAAATATCGACCAGATATTAACTCCAAATTTAATAAATGGTATTGAAGCAATGAGTATTGTAATTCCAATACGCAGCGGTCTTACAAGTATATCCACAATAACTGCATTCTCAAAGTATCTTACTCCGTTAAAACCTGTCTTTAAAAAATGCATGCCAAATGCATTCTTCTTGCACATACAGCCAAAACAGAAATAGTCCTGCACCACCTCGCACATCATATAAAAATCATAAACAATTACTATAACTCCTATCCATGCCCAGATTGTTTTCGAACAGGCAATTAGCATTGATGTAAAAATTGCTAAAAACGGAATCAGTATATTTGTTATAAGACGATACTTGAGATTAGTCATAACATGGTAATCCCTGATGTATGTTAGAACTTCATTCTTTGCTTTGTTATCTTTTTTATTAATTGTTCTTTCAGTATCATGTTCCTGTGAAACCATTTTTTCATTCATACTTCCTGACTTACTTTCCATAACACCTTACCTCGCACTAGCGCATCACAATCTTTGTGTTATTTTTCATGACCGCAACGCTTATCTGGTAAAGTGTCGGAATCTCCTTTGTCACATTAAGTCCTGCAAGCTTATCTATGTTTTCCGCCAAGCATATGCCCTCAAAGCCGTACGGGTTTTTGGTCATTGAATAAAGCACCTTACCGGCAGCCTCTGTATCTGCTGCATCGCCTTTAATCAGGATATATTTTTCCTTCAAATCCTCAACAAAGCCCTGCTCCACAATCTGTCCGTTTTCCATTATAATGCATAATCGGTGATATTTTCCATATCTGAAATGTTGTGCGTAGAGAAAAATACGCTGCGCTTACCGTTGCCCTCATGGATATACTCGCCAATCATCTGGCACAGCTTATCTCTCATCAGCGGATCAAGCGGCGATGCCGGCTCATCCAGCAAAAGAAGGTCTGTCTTTCGCGCCATGACACCTGCCAGCATGAGCTTCATCTTCATACCATCCGAAAATGAACTGTTAGCTTTCTTCATATCAATGCTGCCATGTGAAAATATTGCAAGTTCCTCACAATATCTGTGAAAATCATCTGCTGAAAAATCATCAAACATCAGCTTGCTGATTTCCTCGATATCCTTAACTGTCCACTGTGGCAGATAGTATTTGCCCGGTCCTGTGTAGCCTATGCGGTTTTTAATATCTCCCGAGTTTTCCTTCTGTTTATCAGAATACTGTCCGAAATAAGTGATTTCACCTTTATAGTCAAGCCTGATTCCTGCCAGGATATTTAAAAGTGTTGTCTTTCCTGCTCCGTTTTCTCCGATTAAGGCTGTCGCAAAGCCCTGTGGTATTGCGAAATTCTCCACATCCAGTGTAAAATTTTTAAGTTCCTTTGTGATTTTTGCTGCCTCAATTGCATTCTTTGTTGTCATTTTCATTCCTCCTGACTCGTTTCATATCTTTATTTATCCACCTCAAGCAACGCCTCAAGCATTCCCTTAAGCTCGTCGTTTGAGATTCCGGCCACCTCAGCCGCGGCTATCGCGTCTGTCAGCGACTCCTCCACCTTGCGCAGGTGCTGTTCCTTTATCATCTCACTGTCCTGTGCATTGACATAAAAGCCCTTGCCCTGCGCCGCTGTGATGAGTCCCTCATCTGCAAGCTGCTCATAAGCCTTCATCGTGGTTATCACACTGATTTTCAGGTCCTTTGCCAGCCCTCTTATCGACGGAAGGAACTCCCCCTGCTCATACCTGCCGGCCAAAATATCTGTCTTGAAGCTGTCCGCTATCTGCTGATAGATGGGCACTCCTGAATTTTGCATCAGCTTCATATGCTACCTCCGTACTGTATTTATTAACTGTTTATGTGTTATATATACACTATATACATTTTAATGTCAATACCTTTCTATAATTATCTCTCTAAAGATTTCACCTCAAAATTTTGATTTGACATACACTCTTATATCTGATAATATAATATAGCTTGCCGATATGGCTCAGTAGGTAGAGCGACGCACTCGTAATGCGTAGGCCACCGGTTCGATCCCGGTTATCGGCTTCATACATAAAAAACACCTCATTCAAAACTGAATGAGGTGTTTTTTTATTACAAAAATTCCCCTTGACATTTATAAAAAATATATTAAAATTATCTCGTTGGTTTATTTTTAGTAAACAAAAAATCTATTATTAAACCTACAGCAACTATAACATAAAATGTATTAGAAAAGGAAGTAAACATGGATATCGGACATCGTATGAAGGAGCTTCGTATCCAGTACGGACTTACCCAGCAGGAGCTTGCTGACAGGGCTGAGCTGACGAAAGGATTTATCTCCCAGCTTGAACGAAATCAGAATTCACCGTCAGTCGGCACCCTGCTTGATATCATCCAGTGCTGGGTATGACACCGGCGGAGTTTTTTACAGATTCGGAACCTGAGCAGATTGTATACAAGGCAAACGACTATTTTGAGAAAATTGACGAGGAAAAAAACAGCAAGGTGGAATGGATCATTCCAAACGCACAGACCCGCTCCATGGAGCCTGTCAGGCTCACTCTTCATCCGGGCGGCAGCTCTGAAATATATCTGCCTCAGGAGTGTGAGGAGTTTGGATATGTGATAAAGGGCACAGTGAAGCTTTGCTATGGTGGCAAGGTGCACACCGTAAAGGCCGGTGAGTCCTTTTATTTTAAAGCCGGTAAGAAGCATTTTATTGAAAATAAGTCTTCAAAGGATGCCATGCTCATATGGGTCAGCAATCCTCCAAGCTTCTGACGCTTCACCTGCAGAAGCTCTTTTATAGGGCTGTAATTACTGCCGGCCGCATTTTTAGTGTGTACAGCAGCAAATTATAAACATACAGGTCCTACCAATACTATAATTACATGAGAAAGGTTTACACCATGGGAAAGAAATTAATTGATTTTATCGATATCACAAAGTCATACAACGGCAATGTTGTACTCGACGATTTAAATCTATACATCAGGGAGAATGAGTTTCTGACGCTGCTTGGACCATCAGGCTGCGGAAAGACCACCACACTTCGCATGCTCGGTGGCTTTGAGACACCGGACAAGGGAAAAATCATGTTTGATTCAAAGGACATCACAAATGTACCTGCAAACGAGAGAAATCTGAACACTGTTTTCCAGAAATACTCTCTTTTCCCTCATATGACAATAGCTGAAAACATCGCGTTTGGTCTTAAAATAAAGAAAAAAAGCAAGGCTTACATAGATGACAAAATAAAGTATGCATTAAAGCTCGTCAATCTCGACGGCTTTGAAAACCGCTCTGTGGATTCTCTTAGCGGAGGCCAGCAGCAACGTATCGCTATTGCAAGAGCTATTGTAAACGAGCCTAAGGTACTGCTGTTAGACGAGCCGCTTGGCGCTCTCGACTTAAAGCTGCGCCAGAGCATGCAGTATGAGCTTATCCGCTTCAAAAATGAGCTCGGTATCACCTTCGTCTACGTCACACACGACCAGGAGGAGGCGCTTACCATGTCTGACACCATCGTAGTCATGAATCAGGGCTATATCCAGCAGATTGGCACACCAGAGGACATTTACAATGAGCCTGAAAATGCCTTTGTCGCTGACTTTATCGGGCACAGTAATATCATCGACGGTGTTATGATAAAGGATAAGCTTGTCGAGATACTCGGTGTAAAGATGCCTTGTGTGGACGAAGGCTTTGGTGAGAACACGCCTGTCGATATAGTCATCCGCCCGGAGGATGTGGAGCTGGTGCCTGCGGAGGACGGCTACATGCAGGGCGATGTCGTGTCAAATATCTTCAAGGGAGTGCACTATGAGCTTGAGGTAAAGGCAAACGGCTACGACTGGATGGTACACACCACCAAATATGTAGAGGTCGGCAGTCATGTGGGTATCAGGGTGATTCCATTTAATATCCAGGTAATGCACAAGCCTGAGTCCTCAGATGAAAAGGCGGTGGAGATAGATGTCTAAAATAAAGAAACAGCTGCTCGCAGGGCCGTACCTCATATGGATTATCGGATTTATCATACTTCCGCTTTTCATGATTGTGTACTATGCATTTAAAAGCTCTGACGGAGGCTTCACATTTGAATATGTGGCTGCAATAGTACAGCACACCAATATCAAGGCACTGCTTTTATCCCTACAGCTTGGAATCATATGCACAATAATATGCCTGGTGCTGTCCTATCCGCTTGCGATGATTTTAAACGGCTTAAAGATTAAAAACCAAAGCTTTGTGGTATTTGTTTTCATGCTTCCTATGTGGATGAACTTTATGCTTCGAATACTCGCATGGAAGCAGCTTTTGTCCAAAAACGGTGTCATCAACTCGATACTCACCACTCTCGGACTGCCGGGCTTCAACATCATGAATACCTCCGGAGCAGTCGTGCTTGGCATGGTCTATGACTTTCTGCCATTCATGCTGCTGCCTATATACAACTCCATGACCAGAATCAAAAACGACTGGATTGAGGCGGCTCTTGACCTCGGTGCAAACAAAGTCACAATACTTTTCAAGATTATACTGCCACTTACAATTTCCGGTGTCATAAGCGGAATCGTAATGGTTTTCGTGCCATCACTCACATCCTTTGCCATCTCACAGATACTCGGTGGCGGCAAGGTCCTGCTCATCGGAAATATCATAGAACAGGATTTCGTCCATGGTTCGCAGTGGGGCGCAGGAAGCGGTCTCTCACTCGTGCTCATGGTATTCGTGTTAATCAGCATGGCACTCGTCAATCTGTTTGATAAGGAAGGAGACCAGAGCGCATTATGGTAAAAAAAATAGCATCAAGGGTATATATGGGACTTATTTTTTTGTTTCTGTATCTACCTATCCTTGTATTAATAGTACTCTCCTTCAACAACTCCAAATCCAAGGTTAAATGGGGAGGCTTCACGCTCGACTGGTACATAAAGTGCTTTCAGAGCGAGCGGATTATGTCGGCATTTTCTACAACACTGCAGATTACGCTGCTTGCAGCTGTGATTTCTACAATAATAGGAACTCTCGCAGCCATGGGTATAAGTGCCATGAAGAAACGTAACCAGACAATCTATCTGGGCGCTACAAACATCCCGATGCTCAATGCAGATATCGTGACCGGTATCTCAATGATGCTTTTGTTTGTAAAATTCATGAATCTGGGCTTTGTGACAGTGCTTATCGCACACATCACGTTCAATATCCCTTATGTGATACTCAATGTGCTTCCAAAGCTCAAGCAGACCAACAAATACACCTATGAGGCCGCACTTGACCTGGGCGCATCACCTCTATATGCATTTTTCAAGGTCACCTGGCCTGAAATAAGCCCCGGAGTGTTCTCCGGCTTTATGATGGCGGTCACAATGTCACTCGATGACTTCTCCATCACCTACTTTACGAAGGGTGCCGGAGTAAACACACTCTCAACCATGCTCTACACAGAGCTGAAAAAGGGTGTAAAGCCGGAGCTGTATGCTCTGTCAACCATACTTTTCTTCACAGTGCTGCTGCTTTTGGTTGTAGTAAACATCAACTCAAACCGGATACCTGTCAGCGCCTCAAAGAAGCCTGCAAGGGCTAAAAAGCTGCGCATCGTAAAGCGTAGTGTGAGCATCGCAATTGTTGCAGTACTCGTAATCGGCTGCTTTTCGGTATTTACGATAAGCGCCGGAGGCACGAACAATGACAATGCCATAACAGTGCTAAACTACGGTAAATACATCGATGAATCAGTAATCGACAGCTTCGAGCAGGAAACCGGAATCACCATTAAATACGAGGAATACGAGGAGCCTGAGGAGATGTACACAAAGTACAAGTCCGGTGCCATCGATTACGATGTCATCTGCACCTCTGACTACATCATCGAGAAGCTCATAAGTGAAGGTGAGGTCAACAAGATAGACTACAGCTCAATGCCAAACTATCAAAATGTAAATCAGGATATAATCGACATGTCCGCATCCTTTGACCCGACACATGAGTATACTGTGCCTTATTTCTACGGCACACTCGGCATACTATACAATAAAAAGCTGGCTGATGCATCAGACCTAAATACCTGGGACTGCCTGTGGAACGGCAAATACAAGGACAACATGATTATGATTAATTCTGTCCGTGATGCCTTTACTCCAGCCCTTCGCACACTTGGCTACTCGATAAACGAGACAGACACAGCAAAGCTCGATGAAGCATTTGATATACTGAACAAACAAAGCAGTGATGTGCTCGCCTACTACGTGGATGAAACCTGTGATGAGATGGTTGCTGAAAATGCGGCAATCGCAGTGTGCTACTCCGGTGAGGCAGCTGCCGCCATGGCTGAAAATGACAACCTGGAATATATCGTACCAAAAGAGGGCTCAAACCTCTGGATTGACTCATGGTTTATTCCAAAGACATGCAAGAATAAAGAGGGCGCACAGGAATTTTTGAACTATATCTGCAGTGATGAGCCGGCACAGCTCAACTTTGAATATGTATACTATGCATCACCTATCCAGTCTGTCATCGAAAACCAGGATGCAGAAACGAAGGAAAATGAGGCGATTAATCCTCCTTCCGATATGCTCAAAAACTGTGAAGTATACAGAGCTTTAAATGATGATGATGCAACACTTTACAACACACTGTGGCAGAGGCTCAAATCAGATTAAAAATGGATTGCGCAGCTGTATTTTGTATGATATCACAAAAATGAAGTCTAAAAATTGTACAAAAATACATATTGCAAACTTCAACAAACAATGATAGAGTAAAACCCACGAAGCGCCCTTCTTCGTGGGTTTTACTTTTCCACGAGATCCGATATTTTTATGCTCCGCAAGGAGATTCATGAAATACACGGAGTTTTTACATACTATAGAAACAGAAATAACCGCAAGACTTGACAATAATTTCAAGCTTACCATCCATCCTGTCAAAAAGAACAACGGGATGATCTACGACGGATTGGTGATTATCAATCCCAAATTCAATATAGCACCGACTATTTATCTCAATCCTTACTACCATTGGTATCTTGATGGTGTATCCATTGATTCTATTCTCGATGCAATTTTATCCACCTACAATGATTTCAAGCCAACTGAAGATTTTGACATAAGCTTCTGTGATGATTTTTCCAAGGTAAAGGAGAAAATAATTTTCCAGCTCATAAGCTACGACAAAAACCAAAAGCAGCTAAAGGACGTGCCCTATATCAAATATCTGGATTTTGCCATCATATTTGAAGTATATGTAGGAGCGCAACTGCCTGAATTTGGCACCATTACAGTCACAGATGCGCTTCTGTCACGCTGGGGCATAGATACAGAAACACTAATCCGCGCCTCAATGCAAAATACACCAAGGATACTTCCATGCTCAATAATCAACATGGCAGAGTTTCTTGCCAAAAAATGTCCGGGCTATGCCAATCAGATGCGCGCAGTCTGTGATTTTGACAGCCTGCCTATGTATATCCTTACAAACAGCAGGCAGACAAACGGCGCATCCGCCATACTCTACCCGGGTGTGCTAAGCTCGCTGGCAAAAAAGCTCGGCGGCAATATGCTGCTCATACCAAGCAGTATCCATGAATTTCTGGTAATGCCGCTGGATAGCGATATAGATGTCTGCAACCTAAGCGAATTCATCTGTGAGGTAAACTCTACAGAGGTACGCGACGAGGAAGTACTCGGCGAGAGGTACTACATATACGATAGTAAAACAGACACTGTCTACTGATAATCATATAACCCGATAACACAAAATACCGGATATCATATCATAGATATGTATCCGGTATTTTACTTTCTAAGAACATATTTGGAAATTCATGAAAATTATTGGCCTGTTATTTGCAGAACGATGTACTAGTTGCCAAGCAGCATGTCGTAAAGCTTCTCATACTCTTTCGCAGATGCCTTCCATGAGAAGTCATGCCTCATGGCGCGCTGCATCATCTCCTGCCATCTGTCCTTATGGTTTTCAAACACATCAAGAGCATATTTGATGACATGCAGCATATCATGCGCATTATAATTGGCAAAGGAAAAGCCATCGCCCGTATTCTCGTACTCATTGTACGGCACTACAGTGTCCTTAAGACCACCGGTCTCCCTGACTATAGGCAGCGTACCATATCGCATAGACATGAGCTGGCTCAAGCCGCACGGCTCAAAAAGAGACGGCATGAGAAATGCGTCACAGCCTGCATATATCTCATGTGCATTTTCCTCTGAGTAACCGATATATACTCCAAGCTTCTGCGGATACCTGCCATGGAAATAATTAAACATCTCCTCGTACTGCTGCTCTCCTGTGCCCTGCACTATAAACTGTACATTCATGGTGGAAAGCATCTCCTCCATCACATATGCCACCAGATCAAAGCCCTTCTGCTTTGTCAGACGCGAAACTATTCCCAATCAGCATGACATCCTTATCCACAGCCAGACCATACTTCTCCTGCAGCTGACGCTTATTAACGACCTTTCCACTCAATTCCCTTACAGAAAAATGCTTATCCAGATATGTATCCTTCATAGGATTAAAGACATCATAATCTATACCGTTTACAATGCCTCTCAAATGCCTGCGCCGCTCAAGCATCAGGCCATCCAGGCCCTCTCCGCCCTCAGGTGTACAGATTTCATCTGCATATGTCGGACTGACAGTCGTAATCTCATCTGCATATACTATGCCGCCCTTTAAATAATTAGCCTCACCATAGAACTCCAGCTCCCCTGAATTAAAAATATGCTCCGGAAGTCCTGTAACATCAGCCACCTCTTTAATCTTCCATCGCCCTTGAAACTTCATATTGTGAATGGTAAAGACTGTCTTGATACCGGCATAGAAATTGTCTGAGCCGTATACTGTCTTTAGAAAAACCGGCAAGAGTCCTGTCTGCCAGTCATTACAATGTATCACATCCGGGGCAAAATCTATAACCGGCAAAGCCTCAAGCACCGCCTTTGAAAAGAAAGCAAACTTCTCCACATCCTCGTATATATTGTTGTATGGCTTATCTCCTGCAAAGTAAAACTCATTGTCGACAAAATAATATGTCACACCATCATACTGCGATGTAAAAATCCCCACATACTGCCTGCGCCAGTTGAGATTGACATAAAAATGACAGACGAACTTAAGCTGTGGCAGTAATTTATCATCCATACATTTGTACTTCGGAAGTATAACTCTCACGTCATATCTGTCCTTGTCAAAATATTTCGGTAAAGATCCCACTACGTCAGCTAGTCCACCTGTCTTCATATAAGGTATTGCCTCTGATGCGGCCATTAATATTTTCATTTTGTCCATGCTGAAACCTCCCCCAGATTACAGTTATTTAAACAACGATTAATCTGATAAAAAATATAGTATACATCCTGAAACCAATAGAATGTATACTATATTATATCACGCGGGAGTACATTTTGCCTAGTAAATTTATCAAAACGTGGTTTTATTTGTCTATAATGACGATTTTTACATCCCTAGACGTATTTTGTCTGTAATCAGGGCAATAAACTCCGAATTGGTAGGCTTGCCCTTACCATAGTTTACAGTGTATCCAAACATGGAGTCTATCGTATCCATCCTGCCTCTGCTCCATGCCACCTCGATAGCATGCCTTATGGCTCTCTCCACCCTGCTTGAGGTAGTCTTGTACTTCTTTGCAATAGTGGGATACAAAAGCTTTGTGATAGAGCTAAGCATTTCCATATCCTCAACGCACATCACTATCGCAGTCCTAAGATACTGATATCCCTTTATATGAGCCGGAACACCTATCTCATGAATGATATCCGTCACCTGTGTCTCAAGGGATTTTTTCTCCATATATGTATCATCAAGTGGCTCAGTGTCACCGGATGCTCTCTTTACATACACAAGTACCACATCAGAACCGGCATTACCGTTTATCATGTTGTATGCTTCATCACTACTTCTTGCTGTTCCTAAAAACTCCATGCCCTTTAATAAACTCTGCATGTTTTTCTTTTCGTCTGCTACTGCGACATTTAAAGTGCTCATCAAACTCTCCTATGCCGCCAATTACTGTCATGTCAAAACAAATTGTATGCTTTTATGATAACACATTTTGTCGAATTTTGTCGAGAGCGTATTTTTTTTAATTTTATGTAACCATTCAGCCCACGCATATTCGCAAAACTGCACGATACCCGTGCTTTCTCTATTCTTCAAACTGAGAGTTATACAGCTCTGCGTAAAATCCGTTCTTTGCAAGAAGCTCATCGTGTGTACCCTGCTCGATAATGTCTCCGTCCTTCATGACAAGAATCATATCGGCATTCTTGATAGTAGACAGCCTGTGGGCGATGACAAAGCTTGTTCTGCCTTCATCAGATTGTCGAGTGCCTTCTGGATACGGATTTCTGTACGTGTATCGACAGAGGATGTGGCCTCATCAAGGATAAGGATTGGATTGTCTGCAAGAATGGCTCTTGCTATTGTCAAAGCTGCTTTTGTCCCTGTGACACATTGGATGCATCCTCGTTGAGCTCCATATCGTAGCCACCCGGCAATGTCTGGATAAAGTGATGCGCATGTGCTGCCTTTGCTGCCGCGATGACCTCCTCATCTGTGGCATCCAGACGACCGTAGCGGATATTTTCCATAATGGTGCCCTTAAAGAGCCATGTGTCCTGCAATACCATGCCGAATGCATCTCGCAGATCGGCTCTGTTGTAATCCCTGATATCATGTCCGTCTACAAGAATGGCACCTGAGCTTACATCATAAAATCTCATAAGAAGCTTGACCATGGTAGTCTTTCCCGCTCCTGTCGGTCCAACGATAGCAACCTGCTGTCCCGGCTTTACCTTTGCAGAAAAATCATTGATGATGATCTGGTCAGGATTATAACCAAAGTGTACATGCGAAAACTCTACACTTCCCTCGATATGGTCTGGCTTTACAGGATTTTCCACTGTTATATCCTCTTCCTCCTCATCGAGGAACTCAAATACACGCTCAGATGCAGCCGCCATCGACTGAAGCTGGTTTGCCACCTGCGCTATCTGCTGGATAGGCTGTGTGAAATTCTTCACATACTGTATAAAGGCCTGGATATCACCGATTGTGATGACATTCTTTATGGCAAGTATACCTCCTGAGATGGCAACTCCCGCGTATCCTAAGTTTCCTACAAACTGCATGATAGGCATCATAAGTCCTGAGAGAAACTGCGATTTCCAAGCGGATTTGTAGAGCACATTGTTGGCCTCCTTAAAGGTCTTTACAGTCTCTGCCTCTTTATTATATGCCTTTATGACGAGGTGGCCTCCGTACACCTCCTCGACCTGTCCGTTTATGTGCCCCAGATATTCCTGCTGCTGTCTGAAGTATTTCTGTGAATGCTTTATGACAAACGAAATAAGTATCATAGAAACAGGCAGGATAACAAGTGAAATCAGAGTCATGAGCGGTGAAATCGACAGCATCATGACAAGTGTACCTACCAAAGTGGCAACAGATGTGATAATCTGAGTGATACTCTGGTTCAAGCTCTGTCCAAGTGTGTCCACATCGTTTGTAATACGCGAAAGCACCTCACCGTATGTCCTTGACTCGAAATACTTCATCGGCATACGGTTGATTTTGCTTGTAATATCCTTACGCATCCTGTAGCAGGTCTTCTGTGTGATGCCTGTCATGATGAGTCCCTGGGCAAACATGAAAATGGCACTCACCACATATAAAGCCAGCGTAAACAAAAGAACCTTTGCAATATAATCAAAATCTATGCCGCCTGTTCCTGCAATCTTGTTCATGAGTCCCTCGGCAAGCGCTGTGGTCGCTTTACCCATGACCTTCGGTCCTGCAACGGAGAAGACAGTCGAAACTGCTGCAAAAATCATAACTGCAATGATAGCAGCCCAGTATCTGCGAGATACTTTATGAGTTTCTTTGTAGAGCCCTTGAAATCCCTGGCCTTTTCTGTGACCATTCCGGGGCCACGTCCCATTGGCCCTCTTGGCCTCTTAGGAGGCATCTTAAACTGTTCGTTATTATTCTCACTCATCTTACATGCCCTCCTTTTTGTTATCATCAATTCCAAGTTCCCTGGCTGAAAGCTGTGACTGTGCAATCTGCATATATACATCGCAATTCTTAAGAAGCTCCTCGTGGGTGCCTTTTCCTACGATTTTACCGTCATCGAGCACGAGAATCTGGTCAGCATGAATAATCGTGCTGATACGCTGTGCCACGATAATAACGGAAGCACTCTCTGTAACCTCTGCTAAGGCTGCACGCAGACGCGCGTCAGTCTTCATATCGAGTGCTGAAAAGCTGTCATCAAACACATAAATATGAGGGTCCTTTGCGATAGCTCTTGCTATGGCAAGCCTCTGCTTCTGACCACCTGACACGTTTGAGCCGCCCTGTGCGATTGAGCTTTCATACCTGTCATTCTTTGTCTCGATAAACTCAGAAGCCTGTGCGATATCCGCAGCCTTTTTTATCTGCTCATCACTCGCGTCTGCTTTACCAAAGCGCAGGTTTGAGGCGATGGTTCCCGAAAAAAGAATACCCTTCTGCGGAACAAAGCCTATTGACTCGCGAAGCTCGCTTAGTGTGTAGTCTCTGATATCGTGTCCATCAAGCTCTATTGAGCCTCCAGTCACGTCATAGAAACGCGGAATCAGGTTTACAAGTGTAGACTTTCCACAGCCGGTACTTCCGATGATAGCTGTGGTTTTGCCCGGCTCCGCCACAAAATCAATGTCTGAAAGCACATCCTCCTTTGCTCCCGGATATCTGAAATCCACATGGTTGAAACGGATAACACCTCTGTGATCAGCCTCAGTAACAGGCTCTTTTGGATCATTTACAGTGCTGTTTGTCTTTATAACCTCATCGATACGCTCTGCCGCAACACCAGCTCTCGGAAGCATGATGGACATGGCTGAAAGCATGAGGAATGACATAACAATCATCATGGCATATGTAATAAACGCAGTCATGGTACCTACCTGCATGGAGCCATTGTCTATTCTGCCTGCTGCAACCCACACGATACCAAGTGTGATGCAGTACATGATCATGGACATACCCGGCATCATAAAGGTCATGACACGGTTTGTAAACAGCTGTGTGCGTGTAAGCTCACGGTTAGCCTCATCAAACCTCTTTTCCTCCTCCTTCTCACGGCCGAAAGCCCTGATAACGGAAAGACCTGTAAGAATCTCACGAGAAACAAGGTTTACCTTGTCTACAAGACTCTGCATAATCTTGAACTTTGGCATCGCAATGCCAACCAGTGTGAAAATAAAAACCATGATGGCAGCAACCGCAATGGCAATCACCCACTCCATGCCGGATTTGGTCTGTGCCACCTTGATGATACCACCGATACCAACGATTGGCGCGTAAAGCACCATACGAAGCATCATAGTAGTAACCATCTGAATCTGCTGTATATCGTTCGTGCTTCTCGTAATCAGTGATGCCGTAGAGAATTTGTTAATCTCGGCATTTGAAAAACCTACAACCTTTGAAAAGGTCTTCTCCCTCAAATCCCTGCCGACAGCGGCACCGACCTTTGAAGCCGCAAAACCTACAACACATGCTGCTATAAGCATAATAGCTGCAAAGGCTGCCATCTTGGCGCCTGCCTTCCACAGATAAGCAACCTGATTGGCATCCACGTCGATTCCTGCATTCTCATCACACTTTGTCGCAAAAGTTACACCCATGGACTTTAAAGTAGCTGAACCCACCGCATCGATTTTTTCCTGCACCTTGCTTCTTATCTGCTTTATCATGTTATCATCGAGCGCTACTCCCTGCGGGATAGCCGATGCATCCACATCCATCTGCTCACCCGACTGAAAAGCCTGATATGCCATGACAAGAGGAACCAAAAGCTCCTCATCCAGCTTATCAAGTGTGTCCGAATCAGCTGTCAGCTTGTATTTTGCCACACCGTCATCAGATTTTGAAGCATCCTCTGCCTCGTAACAGTCCGTAAATTTTTCTTTCTCGTCAGACAGCATAAATGTCTGTGCCATCTGATAATCCTCCGATGTAATCTCCTTTGGCAGGATATGCTCAATGCCATGATCCTGGATACCAACATCAATGATGTCAGATGTGTACGCAGGCAAAGCCAAATCACAGTAAGCCTGAGCAATGAGAAAAACAAATATTAATATGATCCATCGCCAGTATGGAATCAGGTTTTTGAAAATTTTACTCATAAACGTTTCCTTTCTTTCCGGTTAATTATCCCCCATACACGAATGCAAAAATATCCGCAATCGTGCGCATACTATCTATTTTATCAATAAGCGCGGATAATTCAATAAAGAAAGTATAAAGAAACAGTAAAAAAACAGAGACTATATAAATGGTTTATATAAGTCTCTGTTTGATAAATTGTGCTTAAACGAAAAGTATGTGATAGCCAGGAGCCTTTGAAAACTAATCCAAATCAGCAAGACCTACACGCTGTATCTGGAAGGTCTTGTATGCCTTTGCTGTTGTAGTTTCTTTATCACCACCGCTCACCTGTGACTGGTAAATCTTACTATATCCTACGGCATAAATCTTTATAGAATTAGCTCCCTCCGGTAAAGCACTCAATGGTACCTTTACCTTATATGTCTTGTTATTTTCAAAGAAGTCCCTTGGATCCTTATTTAATTGACTGTTTTCTTTACTGTTATTTATCTGTTCATTTTCTGTTCCATCATTATTCAGTGTATAGATATCCCAGTCCACCTTCTTTAAGTAAATCTTATCATTTCCGGTGCCAATCGTTTCATCATTTGGATTTTTTTGCGGATCCTCGATATAAAAATCCAAATAAACAACAGTTTTTTCATCAATCTGATTTCGCACAAGGTTTGAATCCTTTACCGTAAAATAAACATCCTGCGTACTGTCTGCACCATCTAGTCTGGCATCCGCTTTATTAGCTGCTTCTTCTTCAATGGCATCATCAATAGTTGCATATAATGTAGTTATGTCATTTGAATCAGTATCTGCATTCTCCTTAAGATAAATTGACGGCTCATGAACTGATGCACTATATGCAGCAATCATAGTGTTTATATAAAGTTTCAATTCATCATCATTATTTGAGAAATCGGAATGTCCTACACCTGAGTATGTTACATTTCCCATTGTGTAAATATAATAATTATTTCTTACATCCTTTGGAGACTGCTCATAAATTCCATGGTTTGACAAGGTATACCATACAACAATATCACTCTCACCATCACCATCAGCATCCTGATTCATATCCAGCTGGTAGTACTGCTTATGAGTGGTAGCTATATTTATTTCGTCAGCAATCTTAAAAGGATATGTGGTAATCTGTCCTGAATTAACCTTGACTGCCTTATTAGTCTTAGCTTCAAAATCATTACCATCTAGCCCTGAATACAGCCTGTACTCGCCATGATCGTTACCATTATCTTTCCACTGATACTGATTTAAATCTGCATAAGTAAATCCCTGATTCTGTCTGACAATAACTGAATTATCAGATTTTGGCTCATATGCAATATCAGTATTATTCTTTTTGGCAGTCTGTACAGCTTTATCAAAATCCTCATCAGTACTCTGTAATGTATTGCCCTTCTTTAAATACTCATTTGACAAGATTCCATACCTGTCCAGTCCGACAGTATCACGAATTATAGAGTTAAACTTATATCCCCAGACATTATTATATTTATTATCATTTTTATTATTACAAAATGACGTTGTATCATGAGCAAACAATACCGGTTTTCCTGACTGGATATATGCTTTTATTTTATCGAGATGATTATTTGTATTATCAATATCATAACAATCACCAAATCCAATTACAAGCATATCGTATGTCTGCAGCTTATCACATACCTCATCCATTTTAGGTACGTTGTCATAACGAACTGTTTCTATATCCAGGTCAAAATCCTTCACTTGACTAAGTAATTTATGAAACTTTGTATTGCTATCATTCTTCTGCGCCTGCATATCAAAATTTCCCCTAAAGCCCTCATTATGCTTCAAGGTTGAATTAATCTGAAGAATCTTGACTTTTGTAGGACTGCCTTTTGAATTTTTGGCATACACATATCCGGATTTCTGATCATATCTGTAGCTATTTGTAGCCTGACTTACACGAAGCTGCCAAGGCATAACTCCTACATAGCCATTCGGCAAATCATAAACCAGTTTATAATTATAATTGCCTGCATTCAGACTATACATATATTTACCATCATCACCCATTACCGGATTCACAATAGTACCATCACAATATAGTTTTATTTTATTTGCAGCTATTCCTTCATTGGTCGTCGAAAACTTACCATCAGAATTTGAATCCAAGAACAGCTGTGCATTAAAACTCGCTTTAGAATCCGCACCACCTGCATTGTTTATTGAAAATTCCAATGTAATCTGATTATTACTAATCTCAACATAATCTGTATCTTTTACTTTTTCCTGCTCCTTGAGTAATATTTCAGGTTTTTCAGTAGTCAGGTAGGTAACAAGGTCAGCTGTCTCATTTGACTGTTTTTTTAAATTTCCCTTGCTGTCCACTTTAAGAACATTGTCTTTATCTTTTGCATAACATAAAAGAGTAAAAACATTTGAACAGTTATCAATGTAATCCTCATTAATTCCACTTTTATACTTGCTATCATTGCTGAAAAAGCCATCTGAAAAGACGACAGGAAAGCCCGCCTTTATATAATCCTCCAATTCTGAAACCTTCTGCTTAGTAATATCATTGCCTGAACCTCTGTATGTGTTTGGAGCAGTTAAATAATCAGCATTATTTCCATTTTCTCTTAATGTAAGCTGAGTATTAAGCGCCTCTCCATCATTTATATAATCAGTATCCAGCAATCCCGCATGACCATTCTTGAGCATATCATATCCCCAATAATTTACCACATCTTTCGGATTTATAACAACAATGTCACCAACATTTGAGTATTTAAGCCCATCCATTTTCCAATCATTATATACTGTATGACCATCTCTATAATTCAGATTATCGGCTACAAGTCCCATATATATCATATCATAATTATTGAGATCCTCTATTCTTCCAATAAATTCTGCACTCGTAACCCTTGTTATTGTAACCTTTTTTTTCTCCGGGCATCTTGATCCAAGCCAATTTTTTAGCTTATCATAATTTAAAGCGTCAGACTCATTTTTTACAGTTCCGGGCTCTATATCCAGTATGTTCAGACTATCTGTCGGATTTATAATGTCTCTTTTATCGGCATACGATATGATATAGCTTAAAACTATCGCCTTTGAAATCTCCTTGTCATAGTATGCATACTCGTCCTTTCCAAGAGTATCATTTTCTTTTTTCCTGCTTGTATTCTCTGAGTTGATATACTCTGCTATCTCGTCAAAATTTTCATTTTTAGCTGCTTCGACAAATTGAGTTTCATCTTCATTTGCAATAAATGCAGAAGCAAAATCATCTCTTAAAACAAATGGCACATCCGTACTAGGATTATAGTTTCGTGGAATAACATATTCGTTGCCAATTACAAAACCATATTTATGGGTTCCACTGTCAACCTTATAGTATTTTATGTCATTCCCCCAGTTAATAAAATTATCAGCAGAGTCCTTAGTAAAATTCAAGGAACTGAAATTGTTACAGCTTAAAAGACCTGCAAGCTTTTTAATGTTGCTGGAGTAATCTGCATTCGAATCAGGCCACACAATACCATTATCCACTATAACAGGCATCATTATACCACTCTGGTGTACACGCTGGACTATCTGCTTTACCTTGTCCCATGAAATGTCATTATCAGTATTATATTTTGCAGCATCGTCTCCTAAATCCTTTGAAAGGACGGACTTTGAGCCGGAAAGATAGAGTAAATCAATTGTTGACACATCTATCTGCTCAAGCTCCTTGGGTGTGACCGTTTTTACATTGAAGGTCATATTGGCAGTCTTATCAGCATCGCCTGTCTTGCCCTCCTGGTTAAATACACCTGTTCTGAACCAGTTATTGTTCTTGAAACCACCCTTATAATATATGCGTGTGGTATTTACAGGATAATCAAGCGAGCCGTTTTTATCAGCCTCCATTATATAGTCACCTTTTCCCTTACCCACATAGGTATATGTCTGGCTGTCCTTAACTATATCAAAATATCCGTCTGTATCAGTGAGGATTACCCTGCCTGTGTTACCATCATTATTCTCTGTAGCAGAATCAGCTATTGAAGCGTCATCTGAAATATCATCTGCGCCGGTCTTACCTGCCGGCTGATTGTCCTGTGTGCCATCATCTATCTTCTCGTATGGATTCTGTGAGTCAAGCACTGCTCCATACTCGCCGGTCTCATCGTAATTAAACTCAATAGGTACCTCAGTGTCCACCTCGTAGTAGGTCTCGTCATCAGTGATTTTATCTGCAGGCACATACTCCATCTCAACCGTACAGTATGTATACTTCTCATAATCCGGCTTACTGCCATCAGGCAGACTTGCCATCCGGTCAGCTCTTGCAACAAATTCATATGGTGATGTGATATCTGAATTGTCTTTTCTGTAAATATATGCCTTCGGGTCATATTTTGCTATGTTTTGCATGCCCTCAGCAGAACCAATGGCATATGCGCTCTTTATAGAATAAACCACATGCTTGTCTGATGTGTCATCTGCTGTGCCTGTATCTGTCGTATTGTCTGTGCTGCTATCGATATTACCATCTGTACCGCTGTCTGTATTTCCATCAGCTTTCTGTGAATTATCAGTCCCTACCAGATACTGTGTATTTGTCATGCCATCCGGCAATTTGACTGCAGTAAATGCAACACTGTAGTAGCCTCTTTTTCCTGTATCCACAGATTCAGAGCCATCTTCTGTCTCATCCTCGCCCTGCATGAAAACATAATGGTCAACATTCTGTCTGTAATGACCTGTAGGCAGTCCATCTTCATTTACAGCAAGCTGGTAATCAGTGTTGAACTTGTAGTCACCCTTCTCCTGCTTTGTCATCTTGTAGCCTTCGGTGCCCTGATTTATTTTATCCATATTTACAAGGGCAAGCTCACTCCAGTCATTGCCCAGACTGACATAGCTCTCCTCATACTGCTCATAGTACAGAGGCTTTGTGTTATCCTTTTTATATGTAGTAATAGGCTCAAGCTTTGTTTTCAGACCTGCCATATAATCAGCCCTTTTTTGTACACCGTCACCCTCTTTGTCAGACATCTTTGACAGTGTTCCAAACCAATCGTCAGGCTCCTGACCGTCAATCAGATAGCCAATGGATGCCATTTTCTTGTCAGGCACCACCTCCACTATATTGAAGGGCTTGTCCTTGCCATGTGAGCTGACTATATCAGATATTCCATTGAATGCTACATTTGCATCGACCTTTGTTAGGCTGTCATTCAGCACAAAAGCTGCCACAACGAGACATCCTGTAAGTGTAAGTGATATTGGAACCACTATTTTTTTTCTTAATTTGCTCATTGCGATTGCTCCTTTTGTAAAAAACTACTCTGTTTCACGATATGTGTAAAACGTAATTGTATTTGACTTAAACTCCGGCATATCCTCAAGTCCAAGCCAGACGCTGATATTTAATTTCTCTCCGGTAAGAAAATCATTTCCGAGAGTGATATGCATTTCTTTATTATAACCTAAAATATAATAATTAAGATAGTTCTTATATTTAGGATCATCTAGCTTACCTTGTGCTCCTGTTTCTCCTGCAATCTCATTTGAACTAAACTTAAATATTCCATCAGGCTCACCATTGCCCTCCGGGCCATAAATCAGCTTGCCATCATCGCCCATTCTAAAGGATATATCTCCCTTGTGCTCTGTTGCACCTGTTGAGCTGACACTTTCTACCTCCATATGCCATACAAAATCCTTAATCTGATATTTGCCATTTAATGAAGAATTTTTCAACTCCCCTTCATCAATAAACAATTGATGCGTCTGTCCTAAATTGAAATGCTTATCTGCATCACAATGCAGAATATTGATTGGATGTGCTACGTTTACAGTTACCTTTGCCGTCAATGACGTATCGTCTTTGGATGTTACTGTGATAACAAATTGATCTGTAGTTTCATTATCCATAAGTTCTACATTATATACATCACCATTAGCATTAAAGTTTCCACCATTTTTGGTTCCGGAATGATCCCACGTTACATTTTTTGAGTCATACTTTCCACCAAGTATCTTATCAGTAAACTTTAAATTATTATTCGTTTTCTTCATCTCATAGTATACTGTTCCGTTGGTTACATCCTTGCCTTTGTAATATATCCTTATTCCTTTAGGCTCTGCCGGTGCCACATACTCCACATCTGCCCCGGTCGGCACCTTATTGCGCATAGTGAAGTTCTGTTTTGATGTATACTTCTTGTCCCCTGCCTTAAAGTCCACGACAATTCCGACAGAGTTCTTGCTTTCTGCCTCACTTAAATCAGGTGTAAAGCCTGTGACATTTTCTGCCATAAGAGATTCCTTGCCCTGACCATCCGCCTTCACCACACCCTGTTGCAGGATCCAGTGTATCCTTTCGCAGATAGATTTTGTGCTCTGACGGTCTGTATATGATATAGTATGTACAATCCTTGTTGTAGATAATCAGCTTGCTGTCGGATGATGTTTCCTCAGATGATGCTTCTTCTGCCTGTCCCTCTTCTGCTGATGCTGATGCAGTTGCAATATAACCGGTCTCAGGGTTTGCTGATGCCACCTCAACCGGTGCTGCCACTGTAGCAGGCTCATACTTGACACCCTTTTGCGCATCAATTATCAGGTCTCCTATCTGATTCATCGTAAGCTGTGCCTCATACTGTAAATCTACATCCTTTGAAGCGTACTTATACTGCTTCGTGCTCGTACCGATAAAGCCCACAACAGCCAGACCCAGTATTCCCATTATCGCCATGACAATGACAAGCTCAACAAGTGTAAAGCCACTGTTTTTCCTATTATTTGATTTATTCATGCGCCTTAAAAGTTTCATGGTTCATCTTCCTCTCCGATTTCATCATACAACCTTATAACAGCTTTGCGTCAAAATAAAATATTCATCATTAAACTATGTAAATTACTCACATACCACCTTGCCGGTCTCCTTGTATATCGTGATAACCTTCTCGGTGCTGTTTTTTTGAATCCAGATACGGCTGCAGCACTTACCATTGGCATCAGGCTTTTGTGCACCTGAGCTTCTGTCAAACTGAAGCACTATACTGTCTGAGCCGTTCAATTGTGTCTTATCACTATAATCATCCTTCATGGAATAGTAAACATCAATCCTGCTCTTTCCGACTTTGCTCGGAGCAGATACTGTACCATTTATGGTCGTCTTATAATAGTAGGCACCATCTGATGCATCCTTATATATCTCAAGAACTGCGCTGTCCTTTCCCATAGTGGTGACCCTTGTTTTATTAATTATCGATTCAATATTTCTGGCACACTGCTTCACCTCAACACCCATGACCGAGCGAATGGATATGGTTGCCGCACCTATAAGTACGACAGATATCGCTATCACTACTATAAGCTCTACCAGAGAGAAACCACCATTATTCTTTTTTTCTTTTACAGACATATTGGATTCCTCCCTTGTATATATCGTCAAAATTTGTCAAATATAAATATTTCGCAGCTGTTTTGCGCCTTAAAAGCCGCTTGTTTTCTACTCCTTGGTCCAGTTCTGGTATGTAATGAGCGTAGCATAATCTATTTTTGTATCTGCCTCTTTCTTATTTGAAAAAGAAGAAACATTACCCAGATAGTTGGCACCGTCCATGAACACATCATACAGGTGCAGTGCATCGTCTGCATCACTTACCTTTTCAAGAAGCAATGCCTTAAATACCTCCTGAGTACCATTATCAATCTCGCACTGATCTTTGTTTACAATTATCCTGCCCTTTGCAACTATGGTACCTGTAAAGTCAGCATTCAGTGTCACATCTCCCGTAGCAACAATTATATCCACATTGTGTGATTTGTCATTTGCATCATAGGTGTAGTTACCGTTTTTGACAATTGCCTGGTATTTTTTCCCCTGATACTCAGTCTCAAATATATGTTTATTACCGGAATTTGGCACTATTTTCAGCAAATTGGTATTGTTAACTATATTTGTAAAAAGCGAAACACTTGCTGCATTTGTCGGTAAATCTGCATAATTTGTCAAAAGCTTTGAGTTTAGTGCAGTATACGTGTGCTGTAAGGCATCTGACTGTGCATCCATGTCCACACCATCAGCTATGCCCTTCAAAAGGCTTAAATTGCTGCCATCGTAGATGCTGTAATTGCCGGCAGTATAGATGCTTGCTGCCTCATTTACCTTTATGCTGTCAGTATAGAACTTAGTGTATCTATTGAGCTTGTCACTGTCTGCGCCAAAATAGTCTCTGTAATACTCAGCTGCCTTGTTCGTTGGCAGATTTACATAATAGCATACAAGTCCATCATCACTATTATCAGTAGAAGGAACAAAGACCTTCTTTATACAGTTGTCGATTGTCTTTTTCTCCGGCAGATATGCGAGAGAGACTTACCTGTCTTTGTGCTGACCACATTAGCATTAACTTCAGTATACTTTGTCTGATCCTGTCCGGTTGCCGTGATATCCTTGTACTCCTTATAGGAAAGTGGATTCTTGTTGTAAAGCGATTTGGCATCCGCACCATCTCCACTTGTGCCTATGCACTCAGGCGGCACAAGGTATGCTATCTGGTCACCCTTTACAGAGATTGACTCACCCATGCCCACATTGCTGTTTTGTGTACCCACACTACTTGAGTTTACAATAGCCTGGGTATTGATATATGCGGTTCCTGCTAACATAAGCTCCCTGATATTTGACATATCAAGAGATGCCTCCCTGCCGTTTATGATAATAGCAGAGCTATCGCCTGCGACAGGATTTTCCTTGTCAGCACCTCCGTTGCCAAAGCCGACGTACTTCGCATTGTTATTCTTATTATTCTTGCCAAGTGTAACCTTTGAGCCTGTACCCTTTAAGGTCATGTCATCTGCCACATATGTCATGCCATCTAAATTGACTGTTGCACCATTTACATTTATGTTGCTTGTCCACAGCTGGCACTGTGAATCAACAGAAAGTGTACTGTTATTGTGTACCCCCGCCATATTCTTTTTTATTGTACCAGTATCTTTTCCGGCAAAGTCTCCCACCTCTATATCGCCCTCTGCAATCATATAGCTGGTATCCTTTACATCAAGTGTGGCATTGTTTGGAATAGTAACACTCGTAGTGGAAGTTCCTGTGCCTGCCGCATTTTTACAGCCGGCATAGAGATTACCGGATAGATTTACTTTATTAAGTCCTGATATAATATCCAGTCCTTCATTTCCGACAAGAGAATATGTAAAAAGCTCCGGAACTCCTCCCGATGCTGTAAAGCTCATGGATGGAACTCCCAGAGAAATATCTGTTTCTATTATTGATTTAAATCCCTTTTCATCGGTATACTCTACCCTGATGCCATTAATGACTGCGCGGCTGTTGTATACCTTGAGCAGTCCATTTCCATTTTCATCGGCATTTACCGCCTTGACCACAGCGTGTGGCTTTGAGTTTTCGTCTGTGAGCTTACTATCCACATAGTCTTTAAGCTTTTCAGTTTTATAGTGCATACCGGTATTGTCAGACTCAAGACTTCCCTTTAAGCTCTTTAAATACTCCTGCGCAAATATACTCTGTCTGCCGGCCTCATTTATGCTGCTGTCAGAGTAATTCTCCATAACCTTTGTATATCCTGCTGAGTAAGCCTTGGAAATATCTCCCTGCAGACCGGTACATATCTGATCCAGCACACCCTCTGCCGAGTAAAAGTTGTCTGTATTTTTTTCGTCCGTCACCTTCATCTGGAGGTTCATAAGCGCTATCCACAGCACAGTCACAGCTAAAACAGCCACTATAGCCATTGCAACTACAACCATCACAAAGGAAGCACCACGGTTATCATTACGCTTCATAATTAATACCCCATGCTTCCGGTCATCGTAACAACCGGGTCTTTATCCTTAAATATATCATCCAGTGAAGCCTTGCTCTCGTATACAGCCACCTTCACATCATACAGCCTTTCAGATGCATTGCTTTTTGTCAGATTCTTTATATCGACAATTGCCTTTACATCATTCTGAATTACATTGTTATTAAAGCCATATATAGCTTGATCGGGCTGTAGTGGATTATCCGGTGCTCCCATATTTACATTCAGATTGGTGGCTATATGAGTATAAGCATGACCTGTACGATTTCCCGGCTCACTTACCTTCACATATGCCTTATATGTACTCTCCTTCGTGCTCAACTCTGACTGATCCGATATAGTCTTTTGCTTTACAATGTTTACCGTGCAGTCCAGCTTGTCCTTATTATTGATTATAATGACATCGTTGCAGGTATTGTAAAGTGTTCCTGTAGATGTGTACCATGGATTGTAAAACAGATAGACATTCCTTAGATTATGGTTCACAGTATCTGAAGAATTATCATAAATCACCATGGTATAATCATCTTCAGTGCACTATTCGGATCCGGAAAAGTCTTTCTTACTCCATTCTTATTGATAGAATATGAATACGACACCGTAACCTTGGTAGCCTTATTACTCGAAGCTCCATACTTTTCTATATCTATGGTGATAGTTCTTTTGATATCCTGCTGAGTGATGCCGCCTACACCAGGCATATTATTAAATGCATATATAATATTTGTAGCAGAATACTTGTCTGCACTCATGCAGTCAAAATTTGCATCCATGGCCGACATATCCGCTACCTCGTCCATGTTGTACTTTTTAACCTTATTGTCCGACTCTGCGTCCGATTTTGCATCCACTGTCACAAGAGCATTGTATTTCTTTGTGCCTGACTGCACACCAGACATATAGAAATAATACTTGTGCGCATCCGACTCCCTGAAATTCCAAAGCGATGCATCGTCTATTTTAGCTTTTGCGTCAGTCTTATGGATGCAGCTAGTGATGACATCGTCCTTGTTTACAATCTCAGCACTGATATCCTCAAGCCTCTTTACATTATCAAACTTATCTGATTTCTTAAGAAGCTCACATGCACTGCTTCCATCTGATATATTAAAGCCGTCCGCAATGTCAAAGCACTCTGACGGATAGTTGAACTGATATGCCAGTGTCTTCATGGAGTTCTTCTCAATACCCTCCATAATGTTTGTCGCCAGATGTGTAGCATTCATCTCGTTTTTTGCCTTTACATTGGTCTTTGTAGCTGTGACAAATGCATTCAAAAAAGGAAGCACGATTATTGCGAGAATAGCAATCGACACAATAATCTCCACAAGTGTTACTCCTCGATCATCGTTTTTTAGCTTTCTCAAATCTGCTTCCTCCCCTCTTGTATTTTGTTATCTCATAACTCAATAATCTAACATTTGATATTTATCACTTACGGTCTCAATAACCCGCTAATCTAATAACCTAATATTATAATAATCAGTTAGTTTGTTGTACCAAACAGATTATTTGTACCATGTGGTACTGCAGGTATGTATGGTGCCTCATATGGCTTATCAAGTCCATACAGGAAATATGAATCCACAAGCATCTCACCTGTCAGCTTGCCTGTCGAATCATCAAAGCTCACGTTGAGCGTGCTGATAGTTTTCTTCTGTGATGAACCAATCACCTCTCCAAGCATAGCCTTAAGCCCATGATACTCTGTCTTGAATGCCATAACTGTGCTGACATCATAAAGCTGATAACCTGTAACCGTAGACTTTGCAGAGCCTGTTGATGTACTGCCATCAGCTGCACTGCCGTCGCCTGTCTGTGACTGAGAGCTGTTGCCATCAGCGGTCTGAGAGCTCTGCGAACTGTCTGCATTACTGCTATCCGTGGTACTGCTGTCTGAACTGCTTCCTGACGAAGAATCTGTACCGGCTTCACCGGTCGGATTATTCACATCAATAGCTGTCGGTGAGCCGACTGTAAGCTCTGTAATATTTGTATTGGTAGATTTCTCGATAGCAACCGCATCCATGATGCCGTTTTCTATCTGTAAATATGAAGGGAAATTGTCATATACCTGCTGCATGGCATCAGACATATCCTTTGTCTTCTCTGTGTAGTCATCCGCCTTTGCCGCAAGTGCTGAAAGCTGATTGTACTGTGATTTCAGATTCATATTTTCGCTCTTGAGTGAATCCCTCTTATTGGACTGTGGAATAAAAATCAAAAAATATGTCAGTGCTAAAATGGCAACACCCGCTAATATAATAAGTAACTTTTTATCTCTCGTTGACATCCTAACACCCCCTACTGATTTGTACTGTCTGTATCTGATGATGAATTACTATCCGTCTGTGCCTGTGATGACGCATCTTTTGATGTATCATCTGGCTCACTGCCTGTGCCATCTGCCGATTCAGAAGCAGCACTGTCATCAGCCTTTACATATGTGCAATCTACTGTGAACTGAACCTTTGAAGCACCGGTCTCATCAACCTCCTCTGTAATGGTTGACACATTGGATACCATGATACTCTCAAATGTACGAAGCTGTGCAATCACATCAGCCGCTATATCCTTGCTGCCTGTCTTTATGGTCATCGAAACACCATCTGTCGTAACAGACATATTCACAAGCTTGGCCTCTGACGGAAGCTTCTGCTCCAGCTCATCCACGAAGCCCGTTATCTCATCATTCTTGTTGGATGAGGCGCTCTCAAGAAGCTTAGTCCAGTCATAGTCCTTCTTGGTCTGGTTGTACACATCATATATATTCTGTGCATATGACAAATCAGAAACACGCGCTTTAAGTGTCATATTGTCTGAAGTTAAAACAAGATTTGAAAAAATGCTGTATGCCGTGATACCAACTGCAACTACCACACACAAGCCAAAAATGAGAAGCTGCACTGCAAAAGAAACAGGCTTTTCGGCTTCCTCCCCTGCCGGTACCGGAAGAGGCTTTCCATCAGGACCAACAGGTGGTTTTCCCTGCATACCTGCCTGTGCGCCTCCGGGTGGCATAGCACCTGCAGCTGTTCCTGCCATAATCGGAGCACCGATTCCCTTGTTTTTCTTACTGTCAAGTATATCAAGCGGGCTCAACGAACATCCGACACAGTTGAAATACTCTGCCAGCTTTGCCTCTGCGAGGTTTATGCTCTTTGCCACATGTATACCGTCAAACTGCTGAAGCGGAACCACCTTGACATTCAGCTCATTGGTCAAAAGCTTTGAGAGTCCGCTGAAATCAGCACCTAAGCCAATGAGGAAAATTCTCTCGATAGGAGTATCTGAGTTTCTCGACTGATAATAGTCTATAACTCGTCCGAGACTGCTTATCAGATTGGAAAGTGAATATGATACATTCAGGCGAAGCTTCTTAAAGCGCTCAGAATCAATCTCATGCCCCATAGGATCCATGCCGCCGCCCGCCGGCTCATCAGGTACTGTGCCATCAGGCCTTATTGCAAGGCAGGTCTTTCTGCGTGCCACATCAACTGCATCGGTAAATGACAGATACTCTCCAAAAAGCTCACTATCCTGAATCGCCTCAATAGCATCAGCAAGTCCATGGTTGACATTGCGCTGCAGCTTTACCATGCTTCCATCCATTACAGTCAGTGTGGTAGAAACCTCATCCACCTTGACAGTCACCTTCACATCTCCGGGAATCTCTCTTCTCATGAGCTGCTTGATGGCATTTCCACTATAGTCAAGTGCTACAAGCTGCAGCCTGCAATCAGCTGCAAGAGCACCATACGACAAAATAAGATCATTAGGCACAGCAATAACCGAAAGACGTAATTTCTTTTCTTCCGGTCTGTCAATCTTCTCTATAATCTGATGTACCAGCTTGTACTGGCTCAAATCCACCGGAAAATAATCCGATGCATTCATTGCAATCATTTCCTTAAGCTGTTTTTCCTTAACAAGCGGAAGCTCAATATCTCTGCTTGCTATACGCGCTGAATTTAAAACAAAAACAGCTTTTTTGGTGGAAATCTTCTTTTCCTTCAGCTTACTGTATAAGATAGAACGAAACATCCCATCCGGCTGTACCACTCCATCATCAATCATCCCCGGTGGTGTCGGAAAGCCGAACATATTGTAAATCTTGGGATTTTTTGCTTTGTAATCAATCTCAACTACTCTGGTAAGGTTCTCCCCTATTTCAATACCGAGTACCCTATTTGCCATAACCTAGTCCTCCGTGTTTATCTTTGTTTTACACTGTATACATCTGTAAAACATTCGTAACTGTTCAGTTACAAACATTCTATATATATATTTCGGCATATCTGTGTTTTCTCTGCTTTTGTCTCACTGCTTGTCGTACTACCTGTTTTATATTAAGTACGCTATATTATAACACGTTTTTCAAAAGCCTGCGAGTGTCAAATATGCCGATATCATTTTCTCACCCCATAGCATCGAAATAAATATTCCGGCTGCCAAGTACGGTCCCATCGCAAGCCTGTTGCCTGCGTTTGTTACTTTCATACGAATCAGATGTATCACGGAACCGATGATGCATCCTAAGAAAAATGCTAATGTAATATTCTGCCAGCCTATCGCAAGACCTGCACATGCCATGAGCTTGACGTCTCCGCCACCTATGGCTCTTCCTCCACTTACAAGAAGAAGGATTTCAAGAAATAAACTGACACAAAAGAATCCTATCACATATTCAGACCAATTATCATGGTCTAAAAACACATGCAGGATTCCAAGCACCAGTATAAATATATTGATTCCTAATGGAATTTCATATGTTCTCCAGTCTATAACACTCAGAACTATGAGTGCAGATGTAAGAAAGCAGTAGATGATACTCGTAAGTTCAAGTCCATTTACTGCAAATACTACTATGTATAATATACCGTTTAGTGCCTCAATAATAGGGTATTGAGGTGATATCGGTTCTTTGCACTTGCGGCATCTGCCACGAAGAAACAGCCAACTGAAAACCGGCACCATATCGTACCACGCGAGCTGATACCCGCATCTCATGCAGTGGGACCTTTCGGTCACCACTGTCTCATGCTGCGGTATACGGTAAATACAGACATTTAGAAAGCTGCCTATAACTATACCGAATGCAAATATTAAGATGTAGATAGGTATCAGTTCTGTGGTCATGGTTGGTGGTCCTTTTAGTAATTATTCAGCTATATCTTTTTATTTACTTATTGAAAATACTTCATTCATATCCTTCTTAGGATTTTTTTGTATTTTGTAGTTTGCAGTAGCAGTTGTTGACCACGCGCCTGTTCCCGGATCTAATGTATATGTTATTGTTGGCCATCCACTAGACTTTAATGCAGCACTTGAAGTAGATGGTGTGACCGTACCTGAGCTTGCAGTAATTGTAGTAGTTGCTTTTTTGCCACTAATTGCAATAGTTACAGAAGTAACATTCTCATTATCTGAAATATCAGTTTCTACCGAAGACTTAAGTTGCTGTACACTCTGCATATCTGTTGACTGTCTAGACTTCTCAACATACTTGATAAACTGTGGAGCAAGTACACCTACAAGCACTGCCATGATGGCGATTACAACAATAAGCTCTACGAGAGAGAAACCTTTGTTGTTCTTCTGTTTCTTTCCTAACTTTTTAAATACATTCTTTACCATAGTTCTTTTCTCCTTTTCATTATAACATGGTTTTTGTGCAAAGAGCTGTGCCCTATCAGCATCTCTTTGGTTTGTATGCGCTCATTGTACCATAAATCAAAGCATATTGCAAGTTATTTTCTAGTACAATAGTATCATTGCTGTATAATTTTTTTCGCCTTTTTTAGCAATTTTAACCAAATTTCATCCGTTTTATTGCATTTATATCATATTTTTCAATAAAAATTTTTTCCAGAGCTATACTCCGCCACAGCATAAGGGGCTTCATCCCATGTGACCGGCTAACGCATACACTCTCGTGAGAGCTACGCTACACTGCCAAGATACTGTAGGAATTATGCTTTTAGATTTTCTATGCTTGACGAAACCGTCGAACCGCGCCGTCCGTGGCGCGGTTCTCCTTGCCCATTACTGCTCACAACATCAGTGTGACCAGTAACGATTACAGCCCATTAAAAGTGCCTCTACGAGGCAGGGGGCTGTAATCTGACAATAGTTGATTTATTGGCGCATAGCTTGACAGCGTGGTGTCAAGCTTGCGTTTGAACAGCAACGATATATTACATCCCAGTGGCAGTTCATTTCTGTGTTTCATGCGCATAATTCAACAGTATCTAAGCAGCTTCGCTATTCGCTCACCCGAGAGTATATTCGCCAACCGTTCGTAGAGAATGAAGCCCCATCCTACTGTCAGTAAAAGAGGAAGCAACCTCCGAGTTCTCGCCCAAAGATTGCTTCCTCTAATTTACATTTCACTACAATATTAGCTCACAAGCCATTTTTTTACAGTTTCCTCATCAAAATCCACACATTCAGCTATATCTTCTATTGAGTGACCTTTTTCTGAAGTTTTAAAGCCGTTACTTTTGCCTGACGAATTCTGCCTTCTTCTCTACCTAATTCTCTGCCTTCATTTTTCTGATCTTCCCACGCCTTGCACATATCAATCACCTCTTCTTTCTCATCTATGTCTATATTCGTTCCTGCAAACAGGTTGATTGCCTCAACCGTCTCTCTGTCCACCTTGCTAAACTTCTCGTCATTCTGCAGCACTTCCTGCATTTTTTCCTTATCATAAGCATTCTGTAATACCTCGAAAAGCAGCCTGATGGATGTCCTGAATCCTGTAAAGGCTGTTATCTCCCTCGGAGCCAAGATATACTGTAATTGTAATTACCGGAATCAGCTTATCCTCTTTCGTAAATTTTCTCTTTAAACTGATTGTAGCAGAGCTATGATGCTTTGTCATTATATTTTTTGCCACAGCGCAAGGGGCTTCATTCCATGTGCCCGGCTTGTGCACGCTCTCTCTCGTGAGCGAATAGCGGAGCTGCCTAGATACTGTTGAATTATGCACACTATACACAGAAATGAGTTCCCACGGATGGGAGCTCAAGGAGAACCGCGCCACGGACGGCGCGTTTCGACGGTTTCGTCGAGTATCGTAAATCTTTAAGGCATAATTCCTACAGTATCTTGGCTGCGTAGCGTAGCTCACGTGAGAGAGTGTTCACAAGCCATGGCTCATGGGATGAAGCCCCGTCCTACTGCCAGTACCTACAGTTGCTATGCCAACTTCTTATTTTTCTCAAGAAGCTCATAGATTTTCTCAACATCATAATCCGGCTTCATTGACAAGGCTGCTTCGTAAATTGGAGCGATAACCTCCTCTTTTTCTTCCAGGTCATCTGCTATTTCTGCCACACTCTTGTCCTTTTGCAGCTTTTTTACAATCTGAGAAATTATCTTTTGTCTTTCTCCTAATTCTCGACCTTCTTCTCTGCCCTCTTCTCTGCCTAATTCTCTGCCCTCATTTTTCTGATCTTCCCATGCCTTACACATATCAATCACCTCTTCTTTCCCATCTATGTCTATATCCGTTCCTGCAAACAGGTTGATTGCCTCAACCGTCTCTCTGTCCACCTTGCTAAAACTTTTCATCATTCTGCAGCACTTCCTGCATTTTTTCCTTATCATAAGCATTCTGTAATACCTCGAAAAGCTGCCTGATTGAGGTTCTGAATCCTGTAAAGTCGGTTATCTCCCTCGGAGCTAGCAGATTAATCCTGTAATCCGGTATGAATGGCAGAAGTTCCTCGTCCACATCACCAAACATATCTGACAGCTTTCTTGGACCATCCCATTCCTTTGTTCCGAGATATACTGTAATCGTAATCACCGGAATCAGCTTATCAGTTTTTGTAAATCCCGAGAGAAATTCATCCGATGTTGCCGTATCCTTTTCTTTTCGGTGCTTTTTTGCTGTTTCCTTTACCTGGTTGCCGTATGCCATCACATCATAAAACATGTTTTTTACCGGAATGGCATAGTGTATATCCGACTGATTTTCTACTCCTATCAGTACGACATATGATTTGCCGGTATATTTGATGCTGGCATTTTTGAAGATGTCCCTCATCTTCTGCATCGCTATGGTCTTTTTGTCAAGCCCTAGTGCGGTCAGAACCTCCGTGGTATCCCTTTCCTTAAGGTTTTCCGGCAGGATAACCTCTCTTCCTCCATACAGTATATTGTTGCACAGGTCAGCAAACCTGGCATTGTCAGCAAAGTATTCCTTTGCCATTGAGTCTTTTGCACTCAATCCTTCTCCTCCTGTTCTCTTGTGTGAGCAGGAAAATTTGGTGCCAATGAGGGTACAGTGGTACCGTTTACAAGGTATACATGTGCTGTCCTTCTTTATGTTTACACACTGTATACAGTTCATCCGCCTTTTAACTACATTCTCTGCATTTTGTCTACATACGGCATTTCAATTTCCTGCTGTTGATTGGTAAATAAAGCATTGAAAACTTCCATGTCCTTTGTAGAATGATGCGAAGTGGTCTGCCTCTTCAAAGTCGGTGTGCAACCTGTAAAAA
>ENA-OQCF01000079-OQCF01000079.1-human-gut-metagenome-genome-assembly--contig:-NODE-79-length-34863-cov-13.714302_pt1 | contig 34863 bp, 42 predicted proteins | sample MGYA00242756_ERZ504573 | MGnify/ENA primary metagenome ERZ504573 (study PRJEB26092, sample SAMD00036240) | human gut metagenome | host: Homo sapiens | study: EMG produced TPA metagenomics assembly of... | reverse complement strand
GTTAAGCCGACGATAGAATTGTCTACAACGCCGTTTGCTTTGCCGAAAGTGGTGACATTTGAAAACTTTATAAAGGTATTTTCAGATGGAAAAATAGGATTTATATGTGGAATAGTTTAAAAGTAACGGGAATCTCACTGATTCTGATTATTGTTCTCAGTTCGACAGTAGGCTATGCATTGTCAAAATTCAGAATACGTGGAAAAAAACAAATTTATAAATTTTTTACGTTCGGAATCATGGTGCCAGTACAGATTACATTGATTCCACTGTTTATTTTCTATAGTAAAATGGGAATCTTGAATACAAGTTTTTCACTGATTTTACCACAGGTTGGATTTGCTCTTCCTTTGGCTGTGATGATGTTTGTAAGTTTCTATGATTTTGTTCCGGATGAGCTGGTTGAGGCGGCTATTGTAGATGGATGTAATCCAGGTGTTACATTTATAAAAATTGTGTTTCCATTGGCACGAAATACAATAATTACAATTGCATCCATGTATAGTATTCTTATATGGAATGATTTTATTTTTGCAAATACATTTATCAGTGACAGTAATGCAAAAACAGTTGCAATGGGATTGAAGGATTATGTGGGAGCATTTGGTAATGTAGACTGGGGTTTAACATTTGCAGCTATCGTTATATCTATACTTCCACCACTTATTATTTATTTTGCACTTAATAAATGGGTTACTGCAGGTATGACAATGGGAGCAACTAAAGGTTGATAAATAGAATGATATTAGGAGGATATGAAATGATATTTCCGGGAGATATCTCAAAGATGCCCTATCTGACACATGGGAAAAGCAGAGCAATTAATGCTGAGAACAGGACAGGAGAAAAAGGAAAAGGCGGGATGCAGCCAGCCCGCTTGGACCTTCACGTAAGGGAAGCCCGTGTTTGAATAATATTCAACCGGGACAGGAAGAATTTTTGGCAGATATTGAGGGACCAGGTGTGATACAGCATATATGGATAACTGTTGACAGTAAGACCTCGGAAGGTGACTGTTTTGTACTGAGGGATCTGATTATGCGAATGTACTGGGATGGAGAAGAGAATCCGTCGGTAGAAGTGCCATTGGGTGATTTCTTCTGTTGTGGATTTGGACAGGAATGTATTGTGAATTCTGCTATTATAACTGTTGTTCCATCGCGAGGACTTAATTCTTATTTTGCAATGCCATTTCATAAACATGCTCGCATTACTATTGAGAATCAGCATAAAAATCCAATACCGGCTTTTTTTTATCAGATTGATTACTGCCTGTATGATTCGCTTCCAGAAGACACTTCTTATTTTCATGCTCAGTGGAGAAGGCAGGCAATCACTGAAATTGGAAAAGATTATGTTATTCTTGATAATGTAAAAGGAAGTGGCCATTATGTAGGTACTTATCTGGGACTTTCAGCTTTGCAGAGGTACTGGTGGGGAGAGGGTGAAGTTAAATTCTACATTGATGGAGATGAAAAATATCCAACAATATGTGGAACAGGAATGGAAGACTATTTCGGAGGTTCCTGGAGTTTCGCATCAAATGAAAATGGCAGAATTGTAGAACAGAATTATTCTACCCCATATTTGGGATATCCATTTTATTCCAGACATGATTCACTTGTTTGGAATCAATATCATAATGATGATTGTCCGCCAATGCGTGGATTTTACAGATGGCATATCCCTGATCCTGTATTTTTTGAGGAAAATCTGAAAGTAACGGTACAGCAAATAGGGGTTAGTCATAATGGATTGTTTGAGCGACAAGACGATCTTTCAAGTGTGGCATACTGGTATCAGAGTGAACCTCATCAGAAGTTTAAAGAACTACTACCGGTAGAGAAGAGATGGCCAAGATAAATGTTATAGGAAAAGTCCTGCATTACTTTTTACGAGTGAGGCGGGACTTTTGTGAGTGTTATTTGATCGGTTCAAAATCAACAGCGAGAGTGTAATATAAAGTGCGGTATCTTTAAGAAAGAAGTTTCAGGATTAAATATGGCAGAAATAAAGAACTCGGAATCAGATATGAGCACTCAGCAGAAAGCTGAGCTGGACAAAGAGAAAAGAAGAGAAGAAAAGAGGCAAAAAGAGCAAAAAGACAGCACTACAGGGAACTGAATGAGCCACCAAAACTCACCGTGCTTGAGGAAGTGGGAAATGCAGTCACCCATGGAATAGGAGCAGGACTGATTCAACATTGCTGCTGTGAATTGAGATTCCAAAGCGTTTTTGAAGGATATACATTTGACAAATTACAGATTTATTTTCAGCTACGATGGCACCCGCTATCACGCTGGGAGAGCCAATAAAAGTTATAAAAAAGATGAAACAGACTGATAACTTCAAGTTTGCAGAACTTGACCAAAATAAAACCAGTTCGTAAAATGACATTTTTACGAACTGGTTTTTGCGTTGCATTTTCAAATGATATTTATCTATTTTGTAATTAGCCAAAATATCTGTCAAGAAGTCCCTTAAGGGCTCTTCCGTGTCTAGCCTCGTCACGAGCCATCTCATGAACTGTATCATGGATTGCATCAAGGTTGTTCTTCTTAGCACATTTAGCAAGGTCAGTCTTTCCTGCTGTAGCACCGAACTCACAGTCAACTCTCCAAGCGAGGTTGTCCTTTGTAGTAGCTTTCATGTTAGGCTCAAGGTCCTCACCGAGCATCTCTGCAAACTTAGCTGCATGCTCAGCCTCTTCGTAAGCTGCCTTCTCCCAGTAGAGACCAATCTCAGGATATCCCTCGCGATGAGCTACACGAGCCATGCAAAGATACATACCTACCTCAGAGCACTCGCCCTCGAAGTTAGCCTTTAACTGCTCGAAGATGTATTTCTTATCTTCATCAGAGATTTCAGGATTGTTCTTAACAGTTGAAGCGTATACTCCAAACTCATGCTCTGCAGCAAGTGTTAAATCTCCCTCAACCTTCTTGAATTTATCTGCGCCAACGTGGCATACCGGACACTCTGCCGGTGGATTCTCTCCCTCATAAACGTATCCACAAACTGTACAAACCCATTTTGCCATAATAATGTTCCTCCTTTTAAAGATAGTAAATAAATGTTTAATTGTTGTAAAAATTGTCAGGCTCTAGGAAAGCTCATTCTTGCAATCCGGACAAAGTCCCGTAAACGAAACTGAGCAGCTCTCAATGGCTAAATCAGTGGATTCCTGCACCTGTGTCATCAGCTCATCGGCGAAGTCCAAATCGATATCCATCACGCGTCCGCAGCCTCTGCATATAAAATGATAATGAGGAGCTGTGTTGTAATCGTAATGGTCAGGACCGACTCCGGTCGAAATCTTGATGATCTCACCAATTTCCTCAAGCAAGGAAAGGTTTCTGTAAACAGTTCCAAGACTGATGTTTGGAAATTCTTTTTTGATATTCTGATAGATAGTTTCAGCAGTCGGATGATCGGTCCGGCTCGCCAGAAAGTTGACTATCGACTCTCTTTGACGACTATACTTAATCATATGAATCTCCTTTTAAATGAAATCAGGAATTGTTACTGATATCAATATACATGATAGTACTATAATTGTCAAGAGAAAAATAAGAATAATTCCTATTTTATTTTCACAAGATGGCTCGAATAGCTATAAATCAAGTATAAATTAATAATACACATAATATCACTGCTTCACTCATAGAATAGTACAAAACGCGCAGGCGGGTAAATAAGCATGAAGAGATTCGTTACATACCTGTATTTATATGATGGCAGAATGAAAGGAAATAATGCAGGCTTTATAAAAGTAGAAATAAATGGAGAAAAAAGTGCATTTCTCGTACAGATAAAAAATCTCGGAAAATACTCCGGAAAAGGAAAAGTGTATCTGGTATATGAAGCGGAGGCGGTCATAGAGGCAGGAGAGCTTACGGTAAAAAACGGTGAAGCGCGAGAGATATATAATGTAGATACCGAAAACGTAAAGGACAGTGGAAAGACATTTTTGCAGGTGCTCGGTGTAAGGATAGAACTGGAAAATGCAGATGAAAAATTTCTGGCAAGCTGCTGGACGGATAACACGGCTGCAGTTATAGGAAAACCACTCAAGGTACAAGCAGATTTATCAAATAAGCAAAAACCTGTATCGACTCCTAAGCCTGAACCGGGCTGTCAGAAAGAGGTTCATAGTCAAAATGTTGATGACAGTCAGGACAAAATCCGGCGCATAGACATATCAGAGCTTCGCACGCTTCCGGCCAAAAACTGGTACATAGTCAACAACAGTTTTCTTACACACGGTTACGCAAACTATAAGCATCTCGTCATCAAAACGGATACAGATGGCAGGCAATATCTCGGAGTGCCGGGCGTGAGCGAGCCGCAGGAGCGCATGCTGGCAGGGATATTCGGCTTCACGGAATTTGAGCCGGCCGCCCCGGCAAATGCAGCGGATGTCGATAGCGGAGTGTTCGGATACTGGTTCTGCCAGCTGTAGTTTTTATAGATTGTAAGAAAATGTCCTTTCCTCTGCACAAAACCACAGAAATTGTGTATAATTAAAGCTAACAAAAGAAAACTGTGGGAGGTGGCATTACATGAAAAATTATTCAAAGGATCCTGACAGACAGTATCATATCCAGGTCGCAAAGGGAGAGGTCGGTAGGTATGTTATCATGCCGGGAGATCCGAAGAGGTGCGTTAAAATAGCGCAGTACCTTGACAATCCGGTCCTGATAGCTGACAACAGGGAGTTTATCACATACACCGGCACATTGGATGGAGTGAAGGTCAGCGTAACATCGACAGGCATCGGCGGACCATCCGCATCCATCGCGATGGAGGAGCTGTACAGATGCGGTGCAGATACCTTCGTGAGGATCGGAACCTGCGGAGGCATGCAGACAGATGTGAAAAGCGGTGACATCGTGATTGCGACAGGCGCCATCCGCATGGAGGGCACATCAAAGGAGTATGCGCCGATAGAGTTTCCGGCTGTGGCAGATTTAGATGTCACAAACGCGCTTGTTGCGGCAGCAAAGCAGAAAAACTATACGCATCACACAGGCGTGGTGCAGTGCAAGGATGCATTTTACGGACAGCACGAGCCTGAAAAAATGCCGGCAGGCTACGAGCTTATCAATAAATGGAATGCATGGAGGATGCTTGGCTGTCTTGCGTCAGAGATGGAGTCAGCCGCGCTTTTTGTCGTTGCGGCAAAGCTTGGAGTCAGGGCAGGCTCATGCTTCCTTGTGGTTGCAAATCAGGAGAGGGAAAAGCTCGGGCTTGAGAATCCTGTGGTACGCGATACGGACATGGCGGTTCAGGTGGCGGTTTCGGCAGTGCGAAACCTCATTCGTGAGGATTGCGCCGGAGAATAAGTCAGACATAAAACACAGAAACGGAGAACAGACATTGGATATAAATGAAATTTTAAAACACGTTGACCATACACTTTTATCCCCACAGGCTACATGGGTCGAAATCAGGAAGATATGCGATGATGCGGTAAAATATCACACAGCATCGGTCTGCATACCGCCAAGCTATGTAAGTCAGGCAGCAAAGTACCTGGGTGAAAGGGTAAAGGTCTGTACAGTGATAGGCTTCCCTAACGGATATTCGACCACTGCGGTGAAAGCCTTTGAGACAGAGGATGCCCTCGCAAACGGAGCGAAGGAGATAGATATGGTCATCAATATCGGCTGGCTCAAGGATAAAAGGTATGAGCTGATAGAGGATGAAATAAAGAAGCTCAAGTCCATATGCAAGGATAAGGTGCTTAAAGTCATCATCGAGACCTGCTTTCTCACAGATGATGAGAAAATCAGGATGTGCGATATCGTGACGAGTGCAGGGGCTGATTACATCAAGACATCTACAGGCTTTGGCACGGCAGGTGCGACCTTTGACGATATAAAGCTGTTTTCAGAGCATATCGGAGAGGGTGTGAAGATGAAGGCTGCCGGAGGCATTTCTTCATTAGATGATGCAGAAAGATTTCTTGAGCTTGGCGCTGACAGGCTTGGGACAAGCCGTGTGGTGAAGCTCATTAAGGCTATGGACTGAATTTTCGTATACAATAAATAACCGGGGAATTATATATGGATAAAAAAACAATTGAAAAATTGATTGATACAGCCCTTGCACAGCTTGACTTTTCATATGCGCCGTACTCAGGCTTCAATGTAGGTGCGGCTCTTTTAGCAAAAAATCAGGCAGTCTACACCGGCTGCAATATAGAAAATGCAGCCTACACACCGACAAACTGTGCGGAAAGGACAGCATTTTTCAAGGCGGTGAGTGAAGGCGTGCGGGATTTTGAGGCAATCTGTATCGTGGGCGGAAGGAACCAAAAACCGACAGGTTATACAGCGCCATGCGGAGTGTGCCGCCAGGTTATGATGGAGTTTTGCAATCCGAAGACCTTTAAAATAATGCTGGCAATTGACAGGGAAAATTATAGGATTTACACACTTGAGGATATGCTTCCGCAGGGGTTCGGACCTGCGAACCTTGAGTAGAGCGATCTGTAGCTGTACCTTTAATGGGTTGCATAAAGGGCTGTAATAGTTGTTGATTATATGGTCGTGTGAACATTAGCCACCTCAACAGGAAGTGGAAAACCGGAAATGGGGGAAATATGGAGAGAGAAGAGAATATAAGAGACAATATAATAAAGCTGCCGAAAATTGAGCTTCACTGCCATTTGGATGGCTCATTAAGCCGTGAATTTGTCGAGAAAAGGCTTGGCAGGACGGTGCAGGAGGCAGAGCTCAGCGTGTCGGATGACTGCACAAGTCTGGCACAGTATCTGGAGAAATTTGATTTGCCGGGGCAGTGCATACAGGATGAAAAGGGGCTTGAGGGAGCCGCCTATGATGTGCTTAAGGGCATGCACCGGGAAAACGTCGTATACGCGGAAATCCGTTTTGCACCGCTGCTTTCAGAGAATGAGAGGATGAGCTGCGAGCGCGTGATAGAGGCTGCACTTAAGGGACTTGAGAGAGGTAAAAAGGATTTTGGCATAGAATATGGGCTTATTGTGTGCGCCATGAGGCATCACAGCGAGGAACAAAACAGACGCATGCTGCACACCGCAAGGGAATTTTTAGGCGCGGGTGTGTGCGCGGCAGACCTTGCAGGTGCTGAGGTGCCTTACCCTATGTCCGGCTTCATGGAGCTTTTCAAATATGCAAAGCAGCTTGGGCTGCCTTTTACAATTCATGCGGGAGAGTGTGGAAATGCACAGAATATCATAGATGCAGTGGAGGCCGGCGCGGCCAGGATAGGCCATGGAATAGCCATGAGAGGCCACGGTGATCTGGAAAGGCAGCTTTCGGCAAAGGGCATAGGCATCGAGCTTTGTCCGATAAGCAACCTGCAGACAAAGGCAGTGGCTTCAGCAGACGAATATCCCATCAGGGAGTTTTTGGATGCGGGATTAAAGGTTACAATAAACACAGACAACCGCACTGTAAGCAACACAACTTTATCTAAAGAGCTTGAGTTCATAGAAAAAACCTATGGCATACGCGAGGAGGAGCTGCCGCTTATGATGAAAAATGCACTGGATGTGGCATTTGCGGATGATGCCGTGAAGGAGCGGATTTTCAGGCAGCTGGTACATCGTCCTGCAGATAATTAGGCCAATAACTTACATGAATTTCCATTTATTGCATCAGAAAATCTTGATGTCTAGTATAGTGCCGCGAGACGTATGGAGATTTAACATTTAACAGCAGCACAAATTTACGGACCGGAAAATGGAGGTATGACACCATGAAGAAATATAACAGAATTTTTGTGATAGTCCTGGACTCTCTGGGAATCGGCGCAATGCCGGACTCGGAAAGGTTTGGAGACACAGATGTAGACACCTTTGGACATATACTTGAGAGGATGCAGACTCTGGACATCCCAAATCTTACAAGGCTTGGGATGCTCAATCTGCACTGTGGCGGTCAGATGCAGCCGACTGCTGAGCCAATCGGCAGATTTACGCGGCTGGCAGAGGCGAGCAACGGCAAGGACACGATGACAGGCCACTGGGAGATGATGGGCATAAAAACCGAAAAGCCGTTTAAGACCTTCACAGAGCACGGATTTCCACCGGAGCTCATCGCTGAGCTTGAGAAGCAGTGCGGAAAAAAGGTCATAGGCAACAAGAGCGCCAGCGGCACTGAGATAATCGAGGAGCTCGGAGAGGAAGAGATAAAGAACGGTTCGATGATCGTATACACGTCAGCAGATTCGGTGCTTCAGATTTGCGGTAATGAGGAGACCTTTGATTTACAGAATCTCTACCGCTGCTGTGAGATAGCCAGAAAAATAACGCTCAAGGACGAGTGGAGAGTAGGGCGCGTCATTGCAAGACCATATGTGGGAAAGAAAAAGGGTGAGTTCGTGCGAACCTCAAACAGGCATGACTATGCGCTTAAGCCTACAGGTCTTACTGCATTAAATGCATTAAAGGACAGTGGACTGGATGTCATTTCAGTCGGCAAAATCAATGATATTTTCTGTGGAGAGGGCATTACAGAGGCATTCCGCTCAAAGAGCTCGGTTCATGGAATGGAGCAGACAATTGATATTTGTGAGAATGATTTTAAAGGGCTGTGCTTTGTGAATCTGGTCGATTTCGATGCACTGTGGGGACACCGCAGAAATGTGACAGGCTACGGAGAGGAAATTGAGAAATTCGACAAAAATCTGGGCATTTTAATGGAAAAGCTAAGGGATGATGATCTGCTCATACTGACCGCAGACCACGGAAACGACCCTACCTACAAGGGAACGGACCACACACGCGAGTATGTGCCGTTTATCGCGTATTCAAAGAGCATGAAGGGCGGCGGTGCAATTGAGGAGGAAGCCACCTTTGCGGTGATTGGAGCCACAATTGCTGACAACTTCGGCGTAAAAATGCCGGAGGGTACCATCGGACATTCTATTCTTGAAGAGCTTTAATGGGTAATATCTCAGGAATTTTTAAACTTTAACAGAAAATATATGGAGAAAAAAATGAACAGTATATATGAAAAACTCACCACATGCCTTGCAAGTGTGCGTGAAAAAACAGATTTTGTACCGGAGACAGCCATAGTTTTGGGGTCGGGACTTGGAGACTATGCAGAGCAGATTAAGATAGAGACAACCATAGATTACAAGGATATCAAGGGCTTTCCAACATCCACAGTTCCCGGACACAAGGGCAGGTTTGTATTTGGATATGTGGATAGTGTGCCTGTTGTCATCATGCAGGGCAGAGTACATTATTATGAGGGGTATCCGATAACAGACGTTGTGCTGCCGACACGCCTCATGGGAATGATGGGCGCAAAAAAGCTGATACTCACAAATGCGGCAGGTGGTCTCAATACTGATTTTAATCCGGGAGACTTTATGCTGATTTCGGACCATATCGCGACAGCCATACCAAGTCCACTGATCGGAGCCAATATTGATGAGCTTGGCGAGCGTTTTCCGGATATGAGCGAGGTATACAGCCGCAGAATGAGGAAAATCGTAAAAGAAAAGGCAGATAAGCTAGGCATAAAGCTGAGAGAAGGAGTCTACGTACAGCTCACAGGCCCGCAGTATGAGACCCCGGCCGAGGTCAGGATGTGTAAAATCCTCGGAGGAGATGCCGTCGGAATGAGCACAGCCTGTGAGGCACTTGTAGCGCGTCATATGGGGCTTGAGGTTTGCGGAATCTCATGTATCACCAACCTTGCAGCAGGACTATCCGACAAAAAGCTCAACCACAAGGAAGTGCAGGAAACCGCAGACCGCGTGGCAAAGCAGTTTACAGAACTGATTACTGCTGTGGTGAGAGCAGTGTAAATGCTTAGAAACTTGACAATAAATCGTATCATAGCGTATACTTTAGAATCCTAACAGATGGGATGGAGGATTTCAATGTTAAATATATATTTAGGGGATATGGAAAATGCAATTTACCATCCTCCGGTGTATTTTGATAACACATATGAAGATGAATGGATAACGGATGAGCTGTCTGTCAAAATGATAAAAGATATAGATAAATCAGACGTCATTGGACCACATCTGGTACAAAGCCCGATACTTGGACCGATATCCACAAAGGAATTGTCCGGTGGAGTGAAAACCCTTATGCTGATGGCTTTTGATGATAGCGGAAAAATTTTTAACGCTTCAGCGTGTGGTGATAACTGCGCAAAGTGGATATTGAGAATTGCGGGCAAAAAGAATCTGACAATTAATCTGCATCATATAATGGATTTTGGTAAAGATTTTGAGGCAAAGATACTGAATACGGGAGAAATAGTTCACAGTATGGCTGAATTCATCAGTGTTGCAGGTAAATATGTATAGGAGAAAGTATGAAGGGTAAGCATAAAATTGTTGTGAAAAACAATAGACTTCATTATGAATTTGAAATAAAAAGAAATATCACGATAATAAAAGGGGACAGTGCTACAGGGAAAACAACACTCATAAATATGATCAGACAATTTGCAAACCTGGGTAATGCAAGCGGAATTGAAATCGAATGTGATGCCACGTGCACAGTTCTTGAGGGAAATATGTGGCAGATGCTGCTCAAAAATTTATCAGGAAATATCATTTTTATTGATGAAGAAAATCAGTTTATAAGACAGCAAGAGTTTGCTGAACTTGTAAAGGTGTCAGATAATTATTTTGTGATAATAACAAGAGAAAATCTGTACAATCTGCCATATAGTGTTGAAGAAATATATGGACTGTATTCTTCGGGAAAGTATCAGAACACAAAGCAAATATATCAGGAGATGTATCATATTTATCCTTTAAATCAGGAACTTTCATGTAAACCTGACAAAATAATTGTTGAAGATACAAATTCTGGATATGAGTATTTCAAGGCAATATCCAAAGAAAAAAATATAGTGTGTGAAAGCGCTGGTGGAAAAACAAAAATATTTGCTATGCTAGAACAACTAAAAGCTGAAACAGAGAGTATTTGTGTAATAGCTGACGGTGCAGCAATTGGCCCGGAAATGGATGCATTATATAAAATGTCTGTGGAAAAAGGCAATATAAAGTTATATCTGCCGGAATCATTTGAGTGGATTATACTCAGTTCTGAGTTGCTTGAAGACAAAGAGATTAAGGATATTATGGACAAGCCTGAGAATTATATAGAAAGTCAGGAATATTTCAGTTGGGAGCGATTTTTTACAAAGCTGCTTGTGGATAAAACAGCAGGAACATACCTGAAATATCAAAAAGGAAAGCTTAATCCTACATATTTGCATGAGAAGAATAAAAATATAATTTTGAGAAATATAAAAAATAGTATAGATTTTTAAAAAGTATGATAAATTGGCGCAGGAATTGTTTCCTGCGCCAATTGTTATGTTAAATTATAAATGGGCTCATTTATTAACAAGCCCGTAAATATAGTGATTACACCACTTCCCATGTAGTATAAGATAATCATGCAATAGCCCCTCCTGCACGAAGCCAAGCCTATTAAGAAGCTTCATCGAAGGCACATTCCCAGGGTGGACAACCGCTGTCACCTTGTGCATGCGAAGCTCATTAAAGGCAAGCTTGGTGCAGAAGCCAACTGCCTCAGTGGCATACCCCATGTGGTGAAACTCACTGGAAAATTTATAGCCAATTTCACAGCTTCCGTAGAAAGCCGGAGCGATATTATGTATACACACAGTGCCGATAATCCGGCATGGATTTTCCTTCTTAAAAACATAAAATCTGAAAAGCTGTGATTTGACAGCCATATTGTATTCATATCTGAGCACCTTCTGCAGGTGCTTCACAGTATAAAAGTCCGGCACACGGTCTATTTCATACATTTCGAAAAGCTCTTTATCCCTATTGTAAAAATCCAAAACCTGCGGAGCGCAATCAGCGCGCAATACCTTAAGAAGCAGGCGTGGGGTTTCATATTGAAAAAACATATTTTCCTTCTTTCACATTTGGTGTATCATGATAAATAGATTATAACACATGGAGCAGACAAATATGACACAAGATGAAAAATATATGAAACAGGCAATAAAACAGGCAAAAAAAGCATACGCACTCGATGAAGTGCCGATAGGCTGCGTAATTGTAGCCGGTGACAAAATCATTGCACGCGGCTACAACCGCAGAAATACCGACAAAAATCCACTCGCTCACGCTGAGCTCTCTGCCATCCGCAAAGCCAGCAAAAAGACCGGAGATTGGCGTCTCGAGGGATGCACCATGTACGTCACCCTTGAGCCTGTCAGATGTGTGCCGGGGCAATAGTACAGGCACGCATTCCCAGAGTGGTAATAGGAGCCATGAATCCGAAAGCAGGCTGTGCAGGATCAATCATCAATCTACTGCAGATGCAGCAGTTCAACCATCAGGTGCAGACAGATATAGGCATCTGCGGCGACGAATGCAGCACTATGCTTTCTACCTTCTTCAAGGAGCTGCGAAAGAAGCGCAAGCTTCAAGGGTAGTAAATAAATTGTGGTTGAAACCACAACGTAAGGCACGTAAGCCCTGGGTACCGGACGCACACGTACTCTCCTGAAGCGCGAATAGCGAAGAGGTTTAGATACTGTAGAAATTATGCCCATGAGACACAGAAACGCCCCGGCATGGACGCAGGGGCGAGGAGAACCGCGCCATGGACGGCGCGTTTCGACGGTTTCGTCAAGCATAGAAAAACATCAAGCATAATTTCGTACAGTATCTTAGCCACGTAGCGTAGCGATGGCGGGAGAGTACGTGTGAGTCAAGTAGTACCCGGGGCTTGCGTGCCGTACTCATACCACAAGAAGTTGCAATAAATCTTGACAAAACCCCGCATTATAGCGTATACTTAAGACTCCGAGCAGCCGGGGTGGTAGCGGTACCTTGAACCAACAATCCGCTATAGTTGGGGTGATGCTTCGTAGAGGGCTTAAGCGGTGGAGCTGCCCTCCATAAGTGGCGTTGACGTCTGGGTCTTGCGCAATGGAAATCTATGAACCGTGTCAGGGTGGGAACACAGCAGCACTAAGTAGAAGCTTTCATGTGACGCGAGGCAGCCTGGAGGGAGTTAACTGTGGAGGTAACGTCTGTTGTGATGGTTCGAAGCGAGGCGCTCGGATTTTTAGCGTATAAAAAAGAGGCGAATTTTCGGTTGTAGTGGCACGGTTTATACGCACGAAATAAAGAAAATCGAGGCATACAATGATTCAGGACATTGCACCACATACGTGGGACATAACATACAAAAACATACAGCCGGACCCGGACAGCAGGGTCCTTTTTTTTAGCAGGGGACAGCTTCTTGTGCAGCAGGCATCGGACAAGCCTGCTGACGAATCCAATCAGGATATTCATCAGATAAGCTTTCCAAGATATGAGGATATAAAAGCAGAATGCCCCGATGCTAAATATCAGTATCTGTTTACACTTGACGATACTGCATTTTTCAGGGTGGCACTGTCACATGCTGACAAAATGCATATACTGGAAGTAACAGGTGGCAAATTCATAAACCGGCACTATATGCGCAGCGCGGCACCGAAGGAGTACGTGCTTGCCGCGATAACGGGATTTCATCTGGATGGCTGGTATGATAAGAACCATTTCTGCGGCAGATGCGCCAACAGGCTGGTAGAGGACGACGTGGAGCGCATGCTCAGATGTCCGGTCTGTGGCAACATGGTTTACCCGCGCATCAATCCGGCAGTGATAGTGGGAGTTACCAATGGAGATAAGCTGCTTTTGACAAAATACAATGGCAGGGAGTATAAAAAGTACGCACTTGTGGCAGGCTTTAACGAGATAGGTGAGTCGCTTGAGGAGACTGTGCGCCGTGAGGTCATGGAGGAAACAGGACTGCGTGTGAAAAACATCAGATACTACAAATCGCAGCCGTGGGGCTTTACCGACAATATACTAGCGGGATATTTCTGTGAAGTTGACGGAACAGATGAGATTGAGGTTGACATGCAGGAGCTTTCGATGGCAAAATGGGTGTCAAGAGAAGAAATACCTACATCCCTAGAGGAATTAAGCCTGACAAATGAAATGATTTCTGTTTTTCGGCTTGACAAAGGCGATTTCTGAATGTATAGTAAAACAGTAGGAAATGAAACAGAGGTGCTATAAATGAAAATTTCAACAAAAGGACGTTATGCTCTTCGCCTCATGATGGATCTTGCAGAGAACAACACTGGTTCACCCATCAGCCTGAAGGATGTAGCGAAGAGACAGGATATTTCAGATAAATATCTTGAACAGATTATATCCATTTTAAACAAGGCGGGCTACGTCAGAAGTGTCAGAGGCGCCCAGGGCGGATACATGCTGAAGATGGAACCGCAGAACTACACAGTCGGCATGATTCTCAGACAGACTGAGGGCAGCCTTGCGCCGGTAGCATGTATAGAGGATGACGAGATAGTCTGCGACAGACAGCAGCAGTGCGTCACATCTATTGTGTACAAGAAGATCAATGATGCAATCTCAGGTGTGGTTGACAATATCACATTGCAGGATCTGGTAGACTGGCAGAACGAGAAGAATGGAAATTATGTCATATAAAGAAAGAAGGTTATCATAGATGAGCAGATTAATTTATTTGGATAATGCGGCAACCACACAGGTATATCCGGAGGTTGTGGATGCAATGCTTCCTTACTTTACAGAGCATTACGGCAATCCATCAGCTATATACAGCTTTGCAGATGAGGCAGAAAGAGCAGTGGATCATGCCAGAGGAGAGGTCGCAGACCTTATCGGAGCCAAGAAGGATGAAATATATTTCACAGGCGGCGGCAGCGAGTCCGACAACTGGGCATTAAAGGCCACAGCAGAGGCATATGCTGCAAAAGGAAAGCACATCATCACATCAGCCATCGAGCATCATGCAATTCTTCACACAGCACAGTGGCTTGAGAAGCATGGCTTTGAGGTGACATATGTGGGTGTTGATGAGGACGGAAAAATCAAGCTTGATGAGCTGAAGGCAGCCATCAGACCTGACACAATCCTTATCTCAGTTATGGCGGCAAACAACGAGATTGGAACTATCCAGCCGCTTAAGGAGATCGGAGAGATAGCAAAGGAGCATGGCATTTTGTTCCACACAGATGCGGTTCAGGCATTCGGACATATTCCGATTAATGTAGATGATATGCATATCGACATGCTCAGCGCCAGCGGTCACAAGCTCAACGGACCAAAGGGCATTGGCGTGATGTATATCAGAAAGGGCGTAAAAATCCGCTCATTTATCCACGGCGGAGCACAGGAGCGCCAGAGACGTGCGGGAACACACAATGTGCCGGGTATCGTAGGACTCGGCAAGGCAGTAGAGCTTGCAAAGGCCAACATGGCAGAGCGCAGCGCATATGAGACAAAGCTCAGAGACCACCTCATCGAGAGAGTGACAAGTGAGATTCCATATACACGCTTAAATGGACACAGAACAGACAGACTGCCAAACAATGCAAACTTCTGCTTCAGATTCATCGAGGGAGAGTCAATGCTTATCCTGCTCGATCAGGCAGGCATATGCGGCAGCTCAGGTTCAGCCTGCACATCAGGCTCACTCGACCCATCGCATGTGCTCCTTGCAATAGGACTGCCACATGAGATAGCACACGGCTCACTGCGTCTTACATTATCAGAGAAGACCACTCTTGAGGATATCGACTATACAGTGGACAAGTTAAAGGAAATCATAGCAAGGCTCAGAAGCATGTCACCGTTATACGAGGATTTTGTAAAGAAAAACGGTAAATCTGAGGCATAAATGATCAGGTCAAAAATTATAGTGACTATCACAACATTAATATATACATGAAAATTAGGAGGAACTAAGGACATGGCATACAGTGAAAAGGTAATGGACCATTTTAACCATCCAAGAAACGTAGGAGAGATGGAGAATCCAAGTGGTGTCGGCACAGTAGGAAACGCAAAGTGCGGAGACATCATGAGAATGTATCTGGATATAGATGACAACGGCATTATTCAGGAGGCAAAATTCAAGACCTTCGGATGTGGCGCAGCAGTTGCAACAAGCAGTATGGCAACAGAGCTCGTAAAGGGCAAGACAATCCAGGAGGCGCTTGAGGTTACAAACAAGGCAGTTATGGAGGCACTTGACGGACTTCCACCTGTAAAGGTACACTGCTCACTTCTCGCAGAGGAGGCAATCCATGCGGCACTCTGGGATTACGCAGAGAAAAACGGCATCAAGATCGAGGGACTTGAGAAGCCTGTAAACGATATCAGCGAGAAGGAAGAGGCGCCTGAGGAAGACTATTAATGAAAAAGAAGGTTGTAGTAGGAATGTCGGGCGGAGTGGATTCGTCAGTAGCGGCATATTTATTAAAGGAACAGGGATACGATGTCATCGGAGTCACAATGCAGATATGGCAGGACGAGGATGTATTTAAACAGTCACAGGAGGGCGGCTGCTGTGGGCTATCCGCAGTGGAGGACGCCAGACGAGTGGCAGCAGTGCTAGATATTCCGTATTATGTGATGAACTTCAAGGCTGATTTCAAGAAATACGTCATAGACTATTTCGTGTCCGAATATGAGCGTGCATACACGCCAAATCCGTGTATCGCCTGCAACCGTTATGTGAAATGGGAGTCGCTGCTTCACCGCTCGCTCGAGATAGGAGCAGACTATATAGCAACAGGCCATTATGCCCGCATAGCACAGCTTCCAAACGGCAGATACACCATAGCCAACTCAGTCACAGCGGAAAAGGACCAGACATATGCGCTTTACAATCTGACACAGGAGCAGCTTCGTCGCACGCTAATGCCTGTGGGAGAGTATGAAAAGCCACAAATCCGCCGTATCGCAGAGGAAGCAGGTCTGCCGGTAGCGCACAAGAGCGACAGCCAGGACATATGCTTCGTGCCGGATCACGACTATGCCTCATTCATCGAGAATGAAACAGGCAAAACCTATGAGCCGGGAAATTTCGTGGATGAATCGGGCAATATTCTAGGCCGTCATAAGGGCCTCATCCACTATACTATCGGACAGCGCAAGGGGCTTGGAATTACAGCCGCAACACCTTTATTCGTAAAGGAGCTGCGTCCGGCAACAAATGAGGTCGTAATCAGCACAAATGAGTCACTTTTCTCAGACACCTGTTATATCAGCGATATAAACTATATGGCACAGGAGCACATCACACCGGACACCCGCAGTATAGGAAAGGTACGCTACTCTCACAGGGGAGCTGACTGTACACTTACCCCTATGGAAAACGGCATGATAAAATGCGTATTTGACGAGCCACAGCGCGCCATGACACCGGGGCAGGCAGCGGTATTCTATCAGGATGGGCATGTACTGTGCGGTGGAACAATTGAAAAGATGATGGTAAATTAGCAGGACTTTTGAATAGTCGCGAATATATTATAATAGAGCAGACAGCATAACTAAAATGCCGTCTGCTCTATTAAGTTATTGATTTTAGTATAGAAAGCGTGGATAGAGTTAATCGTATCATATATTTGAAGGATGGGAAAATATGTCATATGTCTGTCAGACTCGGGAAGAAAATCTGGTGAATTTAATGGGGAGATTTACCAATATGATCTTAGACCATTTGGAATCACGAATTTAATGTGTTATTACAAATAAATATTAAAATTAAACAACGTATACTCTTCTTAATCTACTATTTTTTATAAGATTAGAGAGTATATTTGCGTTTTGACTTGTTTTTTGTCCAAAATACCGTTATACTTTACTTAAAGTGTATAAAAAACAGAGATTAAGAAGAGTATAGCAATATAATATATTTTGGTTGGAGGTGCAGGATGCTTGTAGGTAGAGAAAAAGAATTACATTTATTGCATGATATACAAAATGATGATAGCTCACATTTTGTGGCAGTATACGGGCGAAGGAGAGTGGGAAAGACCTTTCTGATACGTGAGGCTTTTGGCTATAGATTTGCATTTCAGCATGCCGGTCTGTCAGAGGGAGGAATGAAGGAGCAGATATATGCGTTTACGTCATCTCTAAAAGATGCAGGGTATGAAGTGAAAAAGCAGCCCAAAAACTGGCTTGAGGCATTTGAAGCATTAAAGGATGTCATAAGATTGTCGAGTGAAAAGAAGAAAATAATATTTATTGATGAGCTGTCGTGGATGGACACACAAAAGAGTGATCTTATGGTTGCTTTGGAGAATTTCTGGAATGGATTTGCTTCTGCAAGGAAAGATATAGTCCTTATAGTGTGCGCGTCAGCCACATCATGGATGCTATCAAAGGTCGTACACAACAAAGGAGGATTGTATAACAGATTGACAGAGCAGATACATCTGCGCACATTCTGCCTCAGGGAGTGTGAAGCGTATGTAAAAGCTGCCGGGCTGGCATTAAACAGAAATCAGATATTGCAGTATTATATGATTTTTGGCGGAGTACCTTACTATTGGGGATTTTTGAAAAAGGGATTAAGCCTTTCGCAGAATATTGATAGTATATTGTTTGAAAAGGATGCGCCTCTGCGCGATGAATTTAAGTATTTATATGCTTCTGTATTCAAAAAACCGGAGAATTATGTAAAAATAATAGAAGCTCTTGGGACTAAAAAGGTTGGAATGACAAGGGAAGAAATCATTACAGCGACCAAAATACCTAATTCGGGAGATCTGACAACGAAGCTCGAAGAGCTTGAAAGCTGTGGATTTATTCGCAAGTACAATGCATTTGGGATGAAAAAGAAAAATGCGATATACCAGTTGATGGATTACTTTACATTGTTTTATTTCAAATTTTTGAAATCAGAACCGACAGATGAGCATTTTTGGACGAACCAGATTAATACGCCCGCAGTGAATACATGGCTGGGGCTGGCGTTTGAAAGAGTGTGCATGGAGCATGTAGATCAGATTAAGTTTAAACTGGGTATTTCGGGAGTGCTGACAGAGGTAAATTCGTGGTACTGCAAATCAGATCCGGATAATGGCATTTTCGGCTCACAGATTGATATGCTGATTGCCAGAAAAGATCAGGTGATTAATTTGTGCGAGATGAAATATTCGCAGTCAGAGTATACCATAACGGAGAAAGTGGACAGGAGCATTAGGAATAAAATAAGTGATCTGAGAGTGGTTTCCGGTACAAAGTATGCGATATACCCAACACTTATTACAACCTATGGTGTAGTGGAGAACTCGTATTCGCAGGAGCTGCAGTCGGTTGTTACGATGGATGATCTGTTTGCCTGAGATAAAACTATACGTTTAATATTTTTCTGCATAAGATCTGTTGACAAGTGAATAATAATAGCATAAAATAAAAGTACGAAAAAACATACGATTTTTTGTACGGAAATGAGGTGCTAAATATGTTAGCTGTAAAGAGTATGGATGTAAGAGAAAATTTCAAATCGTTATGTGATAAGGTTTTCAGAGGAGAAACATTGATTGTATCAAGACCAAAGAATGAAAACATAGTGATGATGTCGGAATCTGAATACAATGAGATTATGAAAGCCAAGAGAAATGCTGAATACCTTGCTATGCTGGATAAATCTATGGCTGAAGCCGAAGCAGGTGGTTTTATTACAAAGACAGTAGATGAGTTAGGAGCATACGAACAATGAATGTAGTATTTACTCCAACTGCATGGCAGCAGTACACGGACTGGCAGAAGGAAGATAAAAAGATTGTAAAGCGGATTAACGAGCTTATAAAGAGTATAGATCGTGATGGCCTATTAGAAGGAATCGGTAAGCCTGAACCGTTAAAGTATAGGAAAGTATGTAGCAGACGGATAACGGACGAACACAGACTTACATATAACTTTGATAGTAACCAAAATCTCATAATATATTCCTGTAAATTTCATTATGAAGATTAGCACCGTATAGGTGCTTTTCTTTTTACTCAATAAGCTCATTATCTAAGAGAATATTATAACAGGGCATAAAATAAAATATTGAAAACCCCATAAATTCCTGTTGACAGATAGGGATTCATGGGGTATATTTATATCAACAATTAATTCATACAAATACAGTATGAATATAGGAGATTAAAACAAAGCATTAACATTACAATGGCATCAAGGAGGACACAAACATGTCAAACATTTATCAGGGAACATTAGGACTTATTGGAAATACACCGCTCGTAGAGCTTACACACGTAGAGAAGGCATACGGACTTGAGGCAAGACTTCTTGCAAAGCTTGAGTACTTCAACCCGGCAGGATCAGTAAAGGATAGAATCGCAAAAGAGATGATCGAGCAGGCAGAGAGAGACGGAAAGCTCAAGCCGGGCTCAACAATCATTGAGCCAACATCAGGAAATACAGGAATCGGACTTGCAGCAATCGCAGCAGCAAAGGGATATAAGATTATCATCGTTCTTCCTGAGACAATGTCCATCGAGAGAAGAAACATAATCAAGGCATATGGCGCAGAACTCGTGCTTTCAGACGGAACAAAGGGTATGAAGGGAGCTATCGCCAAGGCAGAGGAGCTTCATGAGCAGATTCCTGACAGCTTCATTCCGGAGCAGTTTGAGAACCCTGCAAACCCGGAGGCACACAGAAAGACAACAGGTCCTGAGATCTGGAACGATACAGACGGACAGGTAGATGCATTCGTAGCCGGAGTTGGAACAGGCGGAACAATCACAGGAACAGGTGAGTACTTAAAGAGCAAGAATCCTGATGTAAAGATTATCGCAGTAGAGCCTGAGACATCAGCAGTGCTTTCAACAGGAAAAGCCGGGGCACACAAGATTCAGGGAATCGGAGCAGGCTTCGTACCAAACACATTAAATACAGAGGTATATGATGAGATTATCCCTGTATCAAATGAGGCATCATTTGAGTACGGAAAGATTATCGCAAAAGAGGAGGGCGTACTTGTAGGTATTTCTTCAGGAGCAGCTCTCTATGCAGCAATCGAGGTAGCAAAGAGACCGGAGTTCAAGGGCAAGACAGTCGTAGCACTTCTTCCTGACAGCGGAGACAGATACTACTCAACAGATCTTTTCAAAGATTAATAAAGTATATTATGATAGCGAAAAAGACACCCATGCGGTGTCTTTTTTGCATATAATTCAATTGATTCTTTAAAATACCATAAACTTTTTCCTTTGTTTTTTGATTCTCAGCTTATTATTTACATTTTTTGGTTTTGGAGTTATGAATATTTAGGGATAATATATTAGTTATATCTTGATAAAAATGCCAAAAAGGGATAATATATTAGCATGATTAACTTATATCAAAAAACATGGACAGAAATAAATAACGACATTGCACAAAAAATAGTACGCTTGCGCAAAAGAAAGAAAATCACTCAAAAGCAATTAGCTGCAAGGTCAGGTGTAAGTCTTGGTTCACTTAAGCGATTTGAGCAGAGCGGCGAGATATCCCTGCAATCTTTGACCAAAATTGCTATAGCTCTTGATGTGGAGAACGAACTTGAAGACTTGTTTAATAATGTGCCTTTTGCGTCTATCGAGGAGGTAATTAATGAACAGACTAAATAAGCTGGAAGTCTTTTATCATGAAAGACTCGTCGGAACGATTGCTTTGTACCAAAATCGTCTGGCTGCGTTTGAGTATGACAGTAACTGGCTGGCAAATGGATTTTCCATAAGCTTTTCCACTGCCTTTGGAGAAAAAAGTTTTTATACCAAAGATAGATCCGTTTGAGGGACTTTTAGAAACATCTCACAGAATACCAAATCTCGATTATGATATTCTGATGCAGCTTACACTCCAGCTTACCAAATCTATGGAAGAGTGTGAAAAATTGTATAGACTTATGTGCTTTAATGTGTATGCGCATAACAGGGATGACCATTCGAAGAATTTTACTTATCTGTATGATGAAGATGAATGTAGCTGGAAATTGTCACCGGCGTATGACCTCACCTACAGTAATTCAATCGGTGGAGAGCATGCTACCACGGTAAATGGAAATGGTGTAAATCCGGAACTGGATGATATTCTCGCGGTTGCCAAAAAAAATTGGATTAAATATGACAATGGCAAGGAAAACCGCACTGAATATAAGAGATTGTGTTAGTGAAATGCTTGGGGAGTATCTATAGTGCAGTGATAATATGTTATCACCTATAAATACCCAGTTTCCGTTATAACTATATTTTATAATGGAAACTGGGTATTTTTTATACTCTATTCTTAATTCGAAAAATGACGTATCTTCAGATGAATACCCCTCTCATCAGCAATCTGCTGACAGGTTTTTATATCCTCCTCAGGGAGCACATCCACGATAGAAAGCTGTGTATGCTTGATCATGCGGTTGCATTCCTCAGCAAAATCCAGCATAGCCTCATAAGCATTGTCAAAGGTTGGTCTTGTGACCTTATTGTATTCCTCGGCATTTGCAGCATTCAAGCTGATGGAAACCGAATCAATATACTCAGCAAGCTCCGGCACGATATCTCTTCCGTGATAGAGATTTCCTAGTCCGTTAGTGTTTACGCGGATAGGAAGCTTATACTTTTCCTTCACATATTTAGCTGTTTTCTCAAGGATATCCAGCGCGCAGGTTGGTTCACCGTAGCCGCAGAAGACGAATTCCTCATAGCCTGTAAATCAAATGCATCAATTGCGGCGATTATTTCGTTGTATGTCGGATCAACTTTGTGCCAGAGCGTTGTTGCATCGCCAATGGCATCCTTCTGAGAGCGTATACAGAATGTACAAGCGCAGTCGCATTTATTTGTGATATTTGCATAAACCTCGTTCTTATATGTATAGATTATATCAGCCATTATTTAGTCTCCTCCAATGTGAAAAATCTTCTCTTGAATCCGATTTTATCAAGTACCAGTCCAAGAATAACAAATATTATAGCACTTCCACCGCTTTGTATACAGCTTCCCGGAACAGAAACCGGAATTATTGCGATGAGACCGGTGAAGGCCTGCTTAGTGAAGCCATATGTGATAAAGGCCTCTGTAATGGCATAGCCGGTTGCGGAAATTGCGAAAGCTATGATTGTCGATACTACATTTCTCACGGTCACAATTTTATCTGATTTGTTGGTAAACGGGATGGATATGAGTGCCTTTATGATGATTGTTGCAGGCGCCAGATAGGTGCGGTCAGCAAATCTGCCATGCCACCGCCGATAGCTGCGGCTGTCATTGCATACGGCCATGGAAGGAGGCACGCTGCGATATAGATAAGGCTATCGCCAAAATGAATATATCCGCCATTCTGTCCAACCGGAATGTGGCATATATATGCTGTAAAAATAGTAATCATGGCTGCATGAGGGCAGTAAATGTGAGTTTTTTAACCTGTGAGTTCATAAAAATATGTTCTCCTTTGTGTTGTGTTAAGCCTGATTTAAGAGCTCAATTGATAATCCGATAAATTTTCTGCAAAGGGTGATAAGAATCACATAAACATCACATCAGCTCCCGCAAAAACTTCTCGAAATTCACTCCGTCATTCGGTGCGGTGTCATCATTCATGGTATCTGCGATGCTGTCATACAGGAATTTTCCGGCGCGCTCTGCGGCCTCCTCTGTGGAAAATCCGTTCAGCCTGCTTCCGCATATAACAGATGCAAACAGATCGCCGGTGCCGGAAAAGCTCACGTCGAAAAAGTGTGATCTGTGGGTTGTAGTACCGTTTGCGGTAGTCACGAGATTGTAGATAAAGGGAGACTTATCATCTCTGCATTTGATACCGGTGATGATGACATCCTGATTTTTGCCGGACAGGTCTCGCAGCTTCTCGCTTATCTCTGTCGCAAGTGGCAGGAGCACATCCTTTCTCGTGTCGCTGTATACCTTTTCGATATCATAGTCTGCCAAAAGGCATGCCTCGGTCAGATTTGGTGTGATGACATCGGCCTTTCTGGAAAGCGCTTCATGCCATCCAAAAGAGCGGCAGAGTATATGCCGTAGGTTCTGCCGTCATCACCCATCACAGGGTCCACGAGCAGCATTGTGTTTTCCTCATAAAATACATCCAAAAAATCCATAAAAAGCTCAATCTGCTTTGAGCCTGTCATGAAACCGCTGTAAATGCCGTCAAAATGAGCATTATTTTTCTGCCAGTTGTCGATGTAGTCCTTAATCATGGCTGTCAGGTCTGTGCATTTATGATATTCATATCCTGTCTGGTTTGTCAGCACTGCTGATGCCATGGGACAGCACTGTACGCCCTGCGCGGACAGTACCGGAATTGCGGCTGTCAGAGAGCATTTTCCAAAGCCGGACAAATCGTTAAAAACGGCTGCTTTCTTCATATATCCTCCAAATTTTTTGGCTGAATTTTTTATGTTCATTTGCGGCGACATTTACTCCCACTAGGCTAAGAAATTATGAAAGCGTATGTTACATGTGAATGTCGCACCACAAATGTACAGTTGTAGGCCAATATAGGATAAGTATACATGCGTCTGACCATATTTCTATGACCAGAAAGATAAAAAAATAAATGCCAGATAAAATGTTTTTGAAAAAGAACGCTGTCTGTGATATTATAGATGTGTATGTAAATACGGAGGTAAAAGCATGTTTCAAAAGAAACAGATTATATATAGTGAAACCCTTGGCGTATGCGTGGTTGACAACATAGTATCGCTTGCGGCATCTAAGAGAGAAAAGGCGGTGCCGTACTATGTGCTTAAGCCTGTGTTTGAGGACAAGGTGTCATATATACCGGTAGAGCATCACCGAGTGGTACTGCGTGATATGTTCACCAGAGAAGAAGCTCTAAAGCTTAAGGAAACTGAGCAGTATAAGAATGATAAGCACCTTAGGCAGGCAGTTGACTATGTACTGGACAAGGTGGCTATAAAATAAAATTACAACAAGGAGGACAGGATTACATGGGACAGCAGCATGCAATACACAAATTTGTGCTGGGAACCAAGGACTTCGATGATAAGCAGTCAGAGTTCATGTACGATAAAGGCTGGTACAGCATCACAGATATAGTAGGTGAGGAGAAAAATATCATCTACAAGTCAAGAAATGCCCAGGAGGCATATCTTAAGTGGAATATCTATATCGGCAGGAAAAAGGAACGCCTCACACCTGAGGAGAGGAAGAGGCAGCGTGAAGAACGCTATGAGAAAAAGAGAGAACAAAACAGAGAGCACCACAGGATATAGGAGGGCATTATGGGCATTTTCAACATAGACAACAAATTTTTCAGAGCATTAAACAAACTGGTAGATATGGTTATTTTGAGCTTTTGCTGGATCATATCATGCATACCTGTTTTTACAATAGGAGCGGCATCCACAGCACTTTACGATACATCGCGCCGTGTCATCCATCACGATGAGGGCTATGTGTGGAGAGGCTACTGGCATGCGTTTAAGGTAAATTTCAAGCAGGCCACCAAGGCATGGCTGGTACAGCTTATAATACTTATCGTGCTTTTGGGAGATATTTATATTACGTGGTCAGGTCTTAAGACAGGCAATCAGTGGGGAACCTTCTCCATCGTGTTCATCATAATGGCACTTATTGCCGCAGCCTGGGCCATATACACATCAGCGTATATTTCACGATTTGAGCAGGTCACAAAGATAACCCTTAAGAATACAATACTCATTCTTATCGCCAACCTGCCGTGGACATTATTGGTCATAGTGATACTTGTGGTATCACTTATACTTGCATGGATTATTATTCCACTCATTTTCATACTTCCTGTCGGCGCAGCACTCACCTATGAGTTTATTTTTGAGCGTATTTTCAGAAAGCTCATGAATGAGGAGGATAGGCTCCGCGAGGAGGAGAAGGATAAGGAGTACAGGGATTAGCATAATAAAAGACAATCATAATAATGCATAAGGAGGAAGCAGCAATGAAGAAAATTGGAATGCTTACCAGCGGAGGAGACTGCCAGGCACTTAACGCAGCCATGAGAGGTGTGGTAAAGGCGCTGGCACACAATATCGACGAGCTTGAGATTTACGGCTTTGAGAACGGGTACAAGGGACTCATATATGAGAACTACAGAATACTCACATCAAAGGATTTTTCGGGCATCCTGACAAAGGGCGGCACAATACTCGGCTCATCAAGACAGCCTTTTAAGCTTATGAGAGTGCCGGATGAGAACGGACTGGACAAGGTTGCAGCCATGAAAAACACATACAAGAAGCTTGGTCTTGACTGTCTCGTTATTCTGGGCGGAAACGGCACACAAAAGACAGCCAATCTTCTCAGGGAAGAGGGACTTAATATCATTCATCTGCCAAAGACAATCGACAATGATATCTACGGCACAGATGTGACCTTTGGCTTCCAGAGCGCGATCAATATAGCTACAGATGCAATCGACTGCATCCACACCACAGCAGCATCCCACAACCGTGTATTTATCGTTGAGGTTATGGGCCACAAGGTAGGCTGGCTCACACTGTACGCAGGTGTTGCGGGCGGTGCAGACATCATTCTGCTTCCTGAGATACCATACGATATTGACAAGGTCGTAGATGCCATCCACAAGAGAACAAAGGAGGGCAAGGGCTTTACCATTCTTGCAGTAGCAGAGGGAGCCATCTCCAAGGAGGATGCAGCCCTTTCCAAAAAGGAATACAGGAAGAAGCTTGCAAAGAGCAAATACCCGTCAGTATCATACGAGGTTGCAGACCGCATCAGCGAAAGACTCGGTCTTGAGGTCAGAGTGGCAGTTCCGGGACATACACAGCGAGGCGGCAGCCCATGTCCTTACGACAGAGTGCTTTGTACACGTCTTGGCTCAGCAGCAGCAAAGGCCATCATGGATGAGGATTACGGCTGCATGATAGCCATGGTAAACGGACAGACAAAGAGGGTTCCGCTTGCCGACGTAGCAGGAAAGCTTAAGACTGTAGATCCAAAGAGCCAGATGATCAAGGAAGCAAAGCGCACCGGCATCTGCTTCGGAGATTAAGCAGCAATATTAGATATAAGGAAGGTGAAAAGGCGTGTCTTATCAGGCCCTATACCGTAAGTTCCGTCCACAGGAGTTCGAGGACGTAAAGGGACAGGAACACATTGTAACAACACTGAAAAACCAGATAAAAGCTGACAGAATAGGGCATGCCTATTTATTTTGCGGTACGAGAGGTACGGGAAAGACCACTGTGGCCAAGATATTTGCAAAGGCAGTCAACTGTGAGCACCCTGTAGACGGAAGCCCGTGCGGCGAATGTCCGTCGTGCAGGGCAATCACTGAGGGCTCATCCATGAATGTCATAGAGATAGATGCAGCGTCAAACAACGGCGTGGACAATATCAGACAGATTCGTGAGGAGGTCACATACCGCCCGACAGAGGGCAGGTACAAGGTCTATATCATCGACGAGGTTCACATGCTTTCGGCAGGAGCCTTCAATGCACTTTTAAAAACACTTGAGGAGCCGCGAGCTATGTTATATTTATACTGGCGACCACCGAGGCACACAAGATACCGATTACTATCCTGTCCAGATGCCAGCGCTATGATTTCCACAGGATTTCCATAGATACGATTGCATCCAGACTCAGCGATTTGATGGAGCAGGAGCAGGTGGAGGTTGAGGAGCGCGCCATAAGGTACGTGGCCAAGGCAGGAGACGGCTCCATGAGAGATGCGTTAAGTCTTCTTGACCAGTGCATTGCTTTCCATCTGGGTGAGAAGCTCACCTATGAAAATGTACTCGAGGTGCTTGGAGCGGTGGACACAGAGGTGTTTTCAAGGCTCTTAAGGCGCATACTCGACGAGGATGTGACAGGCGCCATCCGCATACTGGGCGAGCTCATAGATGAGGGCAGGGAGCTGTCGCAGCTTGTCAATGATTTCACCTGGTATATGAGGAATCTGTTGCTTTTGCAGAGCTCCGACGATATGGAGGAGGTGCTCGACATCTCAAAGGACAATCTTGAGGCACTTAAGGAAGAGGCAGCGCTTGTAAAGCCTGAGACACTCATCAGGTACATCAGGGTATTTTCCGAGCTGTCCAGCCAGGTAAAGTTTGCATCGCAAAAGCGTATTATGGTCGAGATAGCCATAATAAAGCTGTGCAGGCCGCAGATGGAAAAGAGCTATGATTCGGTGCTTGACCGCATAAACAGCATAGAGAAAAAGCTTGAAAATGGTATACCTGTAGCGGCACAGGCTGCGCAGACACAGGATATGCAGCAGGCCGCAGCAAGCGGGCCTATAGTGAAAAAGGAGCTTCCCAAAGCAATACCACAGGATATCTCAGAGCTCATGAAGCACTGGAAATCCATACTTTCGGAGATGGGAGCAACATCAAAGGTTTATCTGAACAAGGCTGTGACATCGCTTGGCAATTCCTCTGACCTGATTTTAATGTTTGATGATGAGAATGCATATGAGTATCTCTCTGAAAACCGTGCAGGCTGTATGGATACGCTGGCTTCGCTTATAGAAAAGCGTATAGGCAAAAAAGTCGAGGTGACGGTCAAGAAAAATAATTCCGCAGTCAGTGCAAAGGAAGCGGTTGTGGACTTGACAGATATGATAAATTTTGATATAGAGGAAGAAAACTAAGTTATAAACAGGGCTGGGATTAGCCCATTAAAAACAAGGAGGACGCCAGAATGGCAAGAAGAGGTGGATTCCCTGGAGGAATGCCGGGAAACATGAACAATCTTATGAAACAGGCGCAGAAGATGCAGCGTCAGATGGAGGAGGCTCAGAAGCAGCTTGAGGATGCTGAGGTTACAGCAAAGGCAGGCGGCGGAGCAGTCGAAGTCACTGTTTCTGGAAAAAAGGAAATCACAAAGGTCAAATTATCTGAGGAGGTAGTGGATCCTGACGATATCGAGATGCTCGAGGATCTCATCATGGCAGCAACCAATGAGGCGCTTCGCCAGATTGATGAGCAGTCACAGGCATCTATGTCCAAAATTACCGGTGGCCTGGGTGGCGGTCTGTTTTAATGGATTTTTACAGCAGTGAGATATCAAAACTAATAGAGGAGCTGTCACAGCTTCCGGGAATCGGAGCCAAGACAGCGCAGAGACTGGCATTTCATATCATAAATATGCCAAAGGAGCAGGCAAAATCGCTCTCTGACGCCATAATCGATGCGAAGGAGCATGTCAGATACTGCAAATGCTGCTATACACTCACAGATGACGAGCTATGCCCCATCTGCAAGGATGCGGCAAGAGACCACAAGACCATCATGGTTGTTGAGAATACGAGGGATCTTGTGGCATACGAAAAGACCGGTAAATATGAGGGAGTGTATCATGTGCTTGGTGGCGCAATTTCACCAATGCTTGGCATAGGTCCGGCGGATATTCGTCTGAAGGAGCTCATGGTTCGCCTTGAAAAAGACGTAAATGAGGTCATTATAGCGACCAATTCAAGCCTGGAGGGCGAGACTACGGCCATGTATATCAGCAAGCTCATCAAGCCTACCGGCATCAAAGTGACACGAATCGCAAGCGGAGTTCCCGTAGGAGGCGATTTGGAATATATTGACGAGGTGACCCTGCTTAGGGCGCTTCAGGAAGAACAGAGATATAAATGATAGAAGGAGACATCATGAACAATCTTGAACTTGAGAAGATGGCGAATGAAATTCGCAAGGACATTGTGACAGCAGTTCACAGTGCCAAATCCGGACATCCGGGTGGATCACTTTCATCAGCAGATATTTTTACATATTTGTATTTTGAGGAGATGAATGTAGACCCTACTAATCCTAAATGGGAGGACAGGGACCGTTTCGTGCTCTCAAAGGGACACGTAGCACCGGGACTTTACTCTACACTTGCAGAGAAAGGATATTTTCCAAAGGAGGATTTAAAGACACTCCGTCATACAGGCTCATATCTGCAGGGACATCCTGATATGAAGCACATCCCTGGCATTGATATGTCAAGCGGCTCTCTCGGACAGGGTGTATCTGTCGCAGTAGGAATGGCTGCAGCAGGAAAATATGACAAGAAGGATTACCGTGTATACACACTCACAGGAGATGGCGAGATTCAGGAGGGACAGATCTGGGAGGCAGCCATGTGGGCAGGCCACCGCAAGCTCGACAATCTCGTAGTTATCGTTGACAACAACAATCTCCAGATAGACGGTTCTGTTGAGGATGTATGCTCACCATACCCAATCGACAAGAAGTTTGAGGCATTCAATTTCCACGTAATCAATATCGACGGCAACGATTTCGACCAGATCAGGGCAGCCTTCAAGGAAGCTCGTGAGACAAAGGGTATGCCTACAGCCATTATCGCAAAGACTGTAAAGGGCAAGGGCGTATCCTTCATGGAAAATGCCGCAGGATGGCATGGAAAGGCTCCAAATGACGAGGAGTATGAAATCGCAATGGCAGACTTAGAAAAGGCAGGTGAAGCATTATGTCAGAAGTAAAGAAAATCGCTACAAGAGATAGCTACGGAAACGCACTCGTAGAGCTTGGAAAAGCACACGATGACCTTATTGTACTTGATGCTGACCTTGCAGGTGCCACAAAGACCTGTATATTCCAGAAGGAGTTTCCTGAGCGTCACTGGGACTGCGGAATCGCAGAGTGCAATATGACAGGTATCGCAGCAGGACTTGCTACATGCGGCAAGGTGCCTTTTATCAGCTCATTTGCCATGTTTGCAGCAGGCAGAAACTATGACCAGGTAAGAAACTCAATCGGATATCCTCATCTCAATGTCAAGATAGGTGCCACACATGCAGGAATCTCTGTAGGTGAGGACGGAGCTACACATCAGTGCCTCGAGGACCTTTCGCTCATGAGAGAAATCCCGGGCATGGTTGTAATAAACCCATCAGACGATGTGGAGGCAAGAGCCGCAGTAAAGGCAGCATATGACCATGTGGGCCCTGTATACCTTAGATTCGGCAGACTTGCAGTGCCTGTAATCAACGATACACCGGACTACAAGTTTGAAATCGGAAAGGGTATCGTACTGGGGGAAGGCAAGGATGTATCTATATTTGCAACAGGACTTGAGGTATCAGAGACACTTGAGGCAGCAAAAATGCTCGCAGCAGACGGCATAGATGCTGAGGTTATCAATATCCATACAATCAAGCCAATCGACAGAGAGCTGATTGTTAAATCTGTATCAAAGACAGGCAAGGCAGTCACAGTAGAGGAGCACTCTATCAATGGAGGACTCGGAAGTGCTGTGGCAGAGGTACTCTGTGAGGAGCAGCCTGCAAAGCTTCTGCGTATCGGTGTAGAGGACCGCTTCGGCGAGTCAGGACCGGCAGTGGAGCTTATCCACAAGTATGGACTGGATGCAGAGGGCATCTACAACAAAGTAAAGAATTATATGAAGTAGGTTTGTTACTTCGCACTTGGGGGCTGTGCTCACCGGTGCAGCGTACAGTATATTCCTCAGAAAAAATATGAAGTCAGCCGCAGGATTTCGTGTGGATAGCGTGTTGAATGAGTTTAGTCATTCTTGCTATTTTACATAATGGAACCCTGCGGCAGTTCATATTGTTTTCTTCAGAATATACTGTACGCTTTCCGGTGGATTATAGGGTGTCGAGTGCGAAGCAATTGACTGCTTCATATGGGAAAAGTCGGGCGCATGGGTTCATGCGTCCTTTTTTCATTAGTGATTAACTAAATAATTTGACAGTGTACTGACAGATTATGTGTAATTGGTAAATTATTTTTGGGGATGCGGCTTGACGGCTATTTTAAGTGTGATTTATGGCATTTAATACAATATATATTTATAATCGCATAATATTGCATAAATTTACATTTTGCAAGTGCTATGCTGACCGAAAAAGGAGGCTGGCATGATAGATATTGTGACGAACAACGTCAGGCAGATTGGCACACCGGCGATGAGGGCCGGGTTTACATATCGGAGAAAGCGTACAAGCGCATAAAGACAGAGGGCTTTAAGGATAAAGAGGTTTTTGTACTTATGGGACATACGGAGAGCAGCGGAGGCAGGTATGCCACATTTGTGGAGGCGGCGATTGCAGTATATGATATGGAGTTTGACAAAAATGCGCCTCTTTGGACCAACAAGGTATGGAGCAGAGTGTTTGCGGAGATAAAGAAAAGCTACGAGGAGCTGATTATCGTCGGATGGGCATTCAGGCAGGAGGATTTTCCGGCTGAGCCAACACCTATGCTTGAAAATATACACAGGGAGCACTTTGGCGGCGCCCATCAGCTTATGTTCCTTTTGAACAGGAACGAGCAGGAGGAAAACTTCTTTATCAAAAAGAATAATCATCTGAAGAAAAAGACAGGCTTTTTTGTATATTACCGTATGAATGAGCATTGTGATAGTGCTGACAGCTATAATGAAACTGACACCTGCAATAAAACCTACGGCTATAGTAATGCAAACAACAATAATAAAATCGACAGTTATAGTAATGCCGATGACAATAATAAAAGCAGCAGCCGGTATGAGGACACTGACACAGCGGCCAAAAGCAGCTACAGCCGGATACATAGAAGAGCTTCGGCAGATGACAGTATCAATGTGTCGTTTCCTGAGGAATTTGGCAGCATATCGAAAGAACGCGGCCGGTACAGAAAAGCCATGGAGGCAGGAAAAGAAGAGCGCAAGGGTTCGTTTGCATCTGTAGTGATGATTGCAGCGATAGCAGTGCTTATAGTGCTTATCGGGCTTAAAGCCGGCGCTGGAATGAGTGGCACAATAGACAAAAAGGAGACACTTCCTGCCATGTCCACAGAAGAAGATTTAATTCCAGTGGAAAAAATATCCGGTGAATGGTATACTGACAAGTAACAAACACTTTGGAAGTAGAACAAAAGGATAAGATTATGGCACAGAAATCAGACTTTAAAACTGTCGAGACCGATTTGGACGAGCTCGAGGAGAAAATACGAAAGCATAGAAGAAAAATAGCAAAAAGAATAATAATAGTCGTGGCAGCAGTCGTGGCTTTATTTCTTATAGTATGGTTGTGGATGGCGCTGCGCACCTACAAGTCATTTGACGTCAAAAACAGCGTGGAGCAGAAGGACAAGAGCGCGGTGTCGTTCGTGGATTTCTGCGGAGCGGTAGTGGAGTACAGCAATGATGGTGTATTGTATACAGATTCAGACGGAAACCGCATATGGAACCAGGCATTTGAGATGTCATCGCCACAGGTAGTCACATGCGAAAGCTTTATGACTATCTATGACAGGGGTGGAACAGACCTCTATATCATGGAAAAGAATGGAGTAAAAAAAGAAATAGGAACATCGTGGCCTATTATAAAAGCCTGCATAGCAAGCCAGGGCACAGTGGCAGTGCTTGTCAGTGAGAATGAAAATTATTATGTAAAGCTGTATGATGTAAACGGAAAAGAGCTGGCAAGTGGTGAGTTTTTCGGAGAACAGAAGAACATACCTGTTGATATAGCTCTTTCATATGATGCTAAAAAACTGGCTGTAGATATGATAGATGTCTCCGGAGGAAAGACGGACAGCGTTATATCCTTTTACAATTTTGGATCAGTAGGACAAAATGAGATAGACAACAATGTCGGCACCTACAAGTATGAGAATCAGCTCATACCTGAAATAGCATATGTTTCCGACAGCAGGATGATAGCAGTTTCAGATCAGAATATTATGGTATTTGACGGAAGCCAGAAGCCAAAGCTCAAGCAGACTATTAAGCTGGAAAAGCTGATAGACAGCGTATTTTACAATAATAAATATATAGGAGTAGCATACTCCAACAATGATAAAAATTGCACCAGTCATATCAAGCTTTATGATTTTAACGGTAAGATGCTTATGGAAAACGACACAGCTATTGCCTACAATAGTATAGAGTTTGACAGCAATAACGAGGTGTGCGTCACAGGAGACACAGCCTGTGAGATATACACCATACACGGAGTTAAGAAATTCTATCATACATTTGACAACAAGCTGTACAAGGTGATGTATAAATCGGGTATGAATAACTATATCTTCATCTATGATGGCGCAATGGACGAGGTGAGACTAAAATGAATTGGCTGTTAATTGCGGTAATATGTATTATTGCGTGGAATGTGGTGAGAGGCTACACAAGAGGTGTGCTTCGCATGGTATATTCGCTTGCAGCCTGGATAGTAATGCTTGCTGCATCAACCATGGCAGCCCCATATGTCAGGGATCAGATATTATCACAGACAGGAATAGAGCCCGTAATTTTAAACGGTATTGAAAAACAAATAGCTGCACAGGGACAAAAAGCCACAGGCGATTTTGATATGGCAAACATATTGCTGCAGCAATCCGGAGCATATGACACCATATCCGCACAGCTTACAAATGCCATTATGACAGGTTTGTCATTTTTTATAGTATTTTTTTTGTTGGGAATAGTGGCATACATAGTCCGTCACATCATCAGAAAAATAGAAAGGGTGCCCGTTATTGGCACTGTGAACCGGATTGCAGGCTTTGCAGTAGGTTTTATTAAGGGAATGGTTATCGTATGGCTGCTCCTTGCCCTGACATCATTATTTGCCGCATCTGAAATAGGACGGACAATGACAGCATATATAAATGATTCTATGATGCTTAAGTATCTGTATGAAAACAATCCTGTAATAAAGCTGATAGAAAATATACTGTAGCTTAAACCGGTGTAATAATGCATAAAAGAGAAAAGTACATAAGCAATAGATGGTATGTGGATAAGTATGTAAATACAATATATAGTTGTGTAAAAACAATGAGAAAAAAATATATATAAAAATAAAAAATGTGTTGACTTTATGCGACACAGATGATATTATATCAAAGCTGACTCGCGGGACACATTGAGTTGTAGAGCTTGTGAGTTACAATTTACAGACATGACTTTATAAATATTGCTTTGAAATAAGCTGATTAAAAAAAAGTTGTGAAAAAAAGTTCTTGACAAATGAAAAACATTTTGATAGAATAAACAAGCTGTCGCAAGACAG
>ENA-OQCF01000078-OQCF01000078.1-human-gut-metagenome-genome-assembly--contig:-NODE-78-length-35053-cov-4.767222_pt1 | contig 35053 bp, 49 predicted proteins | sample MGYA00242756_ERZ504573 | MGnify/ENA primary metagenome ERZ504573 (study PRJEB26092, sample SAMD00036240) | human gut metagenome | host: Homo sapiens | study: EMG produced TPA metagenomics assembly of... | reverse complement strand
CCAGCTGGAACAGATGGTCAATCATAAAAAGCGTACAGAGCCGCAGCCTGCCCCTGCAGCCAGCCGATAAAGCCGGTGGTGGTGGAGACACCCGCCCCCAGAAGCCGCCTGAAACGGATTTTGGATTTTTTCAAGTTACGCAGATAATATTTGCAAGACCCGACAGAGCAAACCCTCTGCCGGGTCTTTTTGCGTGTTTGCCTGCATAAATAAAAAGCAAACGGAAGGCGGGAGGCAGAAGGTGCGGGCAAAGCGATGGGGACGAGCCGGGCACGGCAGGGAGCAGCCCAGACGGAGGGTGATTTTTCTGGCAGTTTTAGCCGGACTGCTGGTGTGCGTGGTGCTTCCGGTGCGGGCGCAGAAAAAAACGGGGAAGCTCTGTTTCCCGCTGGACACCACACAGTACCGTGTTTCGGACGGATACGGCTGGCGGCAGGATCCTTTTACCGGGGAAAGGACGTTCCATAAGGGCATTGATCTTGCCTGTGCAGAGGGAACAGAAGTGCTTGCTGCGGAAGGCGGTGCGGTGGTGCAGGCATACCGCAGCACAAGCTATGGCACCTGTCTGCGTGTTCTCCATACAGATGGCAGCGAGTCACTTTACGCCCATTTGCAGTACGCCTATGTCCGCCCGGGCGAGGTGGTGGAAGCAGGGCAGCTGCTGGGCGCAGCAGGGCGCAGCGGGCGCGCTACGGGAGCACACCTGCATTTTGAACTGTACCGGAAGGGAACAGCCTGTGACCCGGCGGATGCGCTGGGCCTTTCCTCATGAAGCTGCATGATTCCCGGCAGCTGGGGCCGCTGGTGTTCCGCGACCCGCTGCTTTTGTGTAGCGCACTGTATTTTTTGCTCTACTTTGATGCAAGCGGCTTTCTGCGGCTGGGGTTGCTGGCGGCGTTCCTGCACGAGTGCGGGCACATTCTGGTGTATTGTGTGTTTCTGCGCCGCTTTCCGGTCATTGAGGTGACCATGACTGGCTTTTGTATGCGGATGGACGCTCCGGCCCGGGGCCTTTCACCGGGGCGGCTCTTCTGGCTGGCTGCTGTAGGCCCGGCGGTCAATTTCATGCTGGCAGGCATCTGGGCACTGCGGCTGGAACAGGAACTGACCATCCGCGGCAGTGCCTTCTGGGCGGCAAATCTGCTGACCGGGGGATTCAATCTGCTGCCCGTTCCACCGCTGGATGGGGCGCAGCTGGCATCCTGCCTGTGCGAAATGCGGCGTGCAGGCAAAAAGTTTAAGGGAAATGATTGAAAAAACAGCTCATTTCGGGTACAATAAAATGACGTGTAAAAATGGACTGTTTATTGGAGGACTCGATGTTTGATCCAAAACTGAAAGAAGCACTGGGACGGGTACAGAAGCCTGGTCGTTATACCGGCGGAGAACCCGGCAGTGTATATAAGGACAAAGAAAAAGTGGATGTCCGCTTTGCGTTCTGCTTTCCGGACACCTATGAGGTAGGCATGTCCTTCCTCGGCGAAAAGATCCTGTATGAGCTGCTCAACAGCCACGAAAACTGGTGGTGCGAGCGTGCTTTTATGCCGTGGCTGGATATGAAGGCCGAGATGGAGCGTCTTGGTCTGCCGCTCTACACCATGGAGAGCAAGGATCCGCTCACCGCTTTTGATGCAGTGGGCTTCACCCTGCAGTACGAGCTTTCCTATACCAATATTCTGGCTATGCTGGATCTGGCGGGCATCCCGTTCTATTCCAAGGATCGCGATGAAAGCTGGCCGCTGATCGTGGCGGGTGGCCCCTGCGCCTGCAACGCGGAACCCATTGCGGACTTTTTTGATGTGGTCCAGCTGGGTGAGGGCGAAAACCAGCTGCCCGGCATCTGTGCCGAGATCGAAAAGGCCAAGAAGGAGGGCGGCGTTTCCAAAAAGGAACTGCTGCTGCGCATTGCAAAGATCCCCGGTGTCTATATCCCGGCGTTCTACGATGTGGAGTATTACGAAGATGGCCGGGTCAAGGCCATCACCCCCAATGAGCCGGGCATCCCGGCGCGCATCACCAAGGCCATCATCAAGGACCTGAACGAGTTTGCCCCGCCCACGAATTTCGTGGTGCCCATGGTGGGTGCCATTCAGGATCGCGCCAGCATCGAGGTGCTGCGCGGCTGTGTGCGTGGCTGCCGTTTCTGTCAGGCGGGCTTTCTGTACCGTCCCATGCGCCAGCGTGACGCGGGCCTTCTGAACAGGCGGCGCAGGAGCTGTGCGCTAACACCGGCTATGAAGAGCTGAGCCTTTCCAGCTTGTCTACCTCTGACCACGGCCAGCTGGAAGAGCTGCTGGATGATCTGAACGAGTGGGCACCCAGGGAGCATGTCAGCCTGTCGCTGCCGAGCCTGCGTGTGGACAACTTCTCCCAGAGCCTCATTGAAAAAACCACCAAGGTGCGCAAGAGCGGCCTGACCTTCGCCGCCGAAGCCGGCACCCAGCGCCTGCGCAACGTCATCAACAAGAATGTCACATGGGATGAGATCGAAAAGACCTGCACCATTGCATTCAACGCGGGCTACACCTCAGTCAAGCTCTACTTCATGATGGGCCTGCCCACTGAGACCATGGAGGACATTGAGGGCATCGCAGAGACGGCGCAGAAGGTGGTAGACCTCTATTATTCTCTGCCCAAGCGCGGCAAGGGCAAGGGCGTACAGGTGACCATCAGCTGTGCCTGCTTTGTGCCCAAGCCCCATACGCCGTTTGAGTTCGTGCCCATGGACACTGAAGAAATGCTACGCGCCAAGCAGAAGCACCTGCTGGAAAGTGTGCGCAGCCGCAAGATCAAGGTCAACTATCACGACAGCACCACCAGCTTTCTGGAGGGCGTGTTTGCCAAGGGTGACCGCCGCCTTGCCCCGGCCATTGTGGAAGCTACAAGCGCGGCTGCTACTTTGACGGCTGGGAGGAGTGCTTCAAGTACGATACTTGGCTGCAGACCTTTGCTGATCTGGGCATCGACCCGGCGTTCTACTGTCAGCGCCCCATTGGTCTGGACGAGGTAACGCCCTGGTCCCATATGGACTACGGTGTTACCCACGAATATCTGGTGCGGGAGTACCAAAAGGCTCTTGCCGCCCAGACCACCCAGCCCTGCAACCGTGCCTGCCACGGCTGCGGTGCAAATCACCTGTTAGGAGGTCCCTGCTTTGATTACAGTAAGAATCTCGTTTGAGAAAAAGAATGAGGCCTCCTACATCTCCCTGCTGGACCTGCAGCGGGTGATGCAGCGGGTGCTCAAGCGCAGCGGCCTGCCGGTGTGGCATACGCTGGGCTTCAACCCCCATATCTACATGACCTTTGCCTGCCCGCTTTCTCTGGGGCAGGAGAGCGAGTGCGAGTGCGTGGACGTCAAGACCGAAGCGGAAGCTCCGGATTTTGAGCAGTGGAAAGCGGCCCTCAATGCCATCATGCCCGCAGGCATCGTGATCACGCACGTTGGCCCGGTGCAGATGAAGGCAGACCTCATTGCCTACGCATGCTATCGCATCACCTACCCGGCGGCAGCGGCTGCGGCGCTGGATGCGTACAACGCGCTGGAAAGCGCTCCGGTGGAAAAGCACGGCAAAAAGGGCAACAAGATCATTGAGCTGAAGGAACATCTGCCCAAGGTGGAGTACACCACGGAGGGGGACAGCCTGCACATTGAGCTGTGCCTGCCCGCTGCGCAGGAGCTGAACCTGAACCCCTCGCTGCTCACCGGCTTTCTGGAAGAAAAATTTGGCCTGCCTGCCGTTAGCGCCAACATCCTGCGCAAAAAGTTTTTGACGGCAGATAAGCAGCTGTTTGTCTGATCGGAGCGTGAAAGACTGTCTGTTGGGCAAAACAGAAAATTTTTGCATTTATTTTGGTCAGAACGCTTGCATTTACGCAGGTTTTGTGATATCCTATTTAGGCGTTAGTGTCCGCTGAGACCACAGCGGGGTTAATGACAATATCATTAAACGGGCGGTCCTCTGACGGCAAAGTGCCGTGTATGAACGTCTAAAAACAAATGGAGGATTCAAAAATGGACGCACTGAAGATTATTTCTGAAGGCAGCATCAAGCTGAAAAGCCCCAGTTCAACGTTGGCGATACCGTCCGCGTTGATGTTCGTATCAAGGAAGGCGACCGTGAGCGCATTCAGGCCTTTGAGGGCACTGTGATCGCAAAGAAGCACGGTGGCGTTGCTGAGACCTTCACCGTTCGCCGCGTTGCTTACGGTGTTGGCATCGAGCGTGTCTTCCCCATCAACAGCCCCTTCGTTGAGAAGGTCACCGTTGTCCGCAAGGGCAAGGTCCGCCGCGCAAAGCTGTTCTACCTGCGTGGTCGTACGGGCAAGGCTGCCAAGGTCAAGAGCGATATTTGATCATCCCCGATTTGAAACGGGAGAAAAGGGACAACCTTGTTGTCCCTTTTTTCTTTATCAAATTTTCGGAAAAAATGCGGCTTTTTGCAGGCACCGTTCTTGCGAAGAGCCTGTCGGCTGCGGTATAATCGGGTCAGCAGTGTAAAACCAGAAGGTGAGGTGTACCGGATATGGAAAAACAGGAACAGGCAAAGCCCGTGCGTGGGCAGAACCTGCTGGAATGGTACGAGGCATTGATCTCGGCAGCGCTGGTGCTGGTGCTGATCTTTTCGTTTTTCTTCCGCATCATTCAGGTGGACGGCAGCTCCATGGTGCCCACACTGGTGAACGGTGATAAGCTCATCGTGTGGGGAGCAGGCTATACACCGCAGCGTGGTGACGTGGTCATTGTGGACAGCTATACCTCCTACGGCAAGCCGCTGGTCAAGCGTGTCATCGCCAAAGGCGGCGATACGGTCTCCATCGATTATGCGACCGGCACCGTGGCGGTGAACGGCGAGGTCTTGCAGGAGGACTACATTGCAGAGCCTACTTATCTTGGCTATGATGTAACTTTCCCGTATACGGTGCCGGAGGGCACGGTGTTCGTGATGGGTGATAACCGCAACCAATCACTGGACAGCCGTTCCACCTATGTGGGCTGCATTGACGAACGGGACATTCTGGGCAGGGTGCTTTTATGCTTTATGCCCTTTACAGATTTTGGGGTGGTAAAATGAACGAAATGGATACCCGCTTTGCAAACCAGTACAATATTCAGTGGTTCCCGGGCCACATGACCAAGACTCTGCGCATGATGGAGCAGGAGATCCAGCACGTGGATGCCAGCCTTGTGCTGCTGGATGCCCGCATCCCGCTTTCCAGCCTGAACCCGGAGATCGAGCGCATCACGGCCCGCAAGCCGAAACTATACGCGCTGAACAAGGCCGATCTGGCAGACCCGGCTGTAACGGAAGAATGGATCAAGTATTTCCGTGCGGCAGATGCCGGCTGTGTGGCCATCAGCGCCAAGCAGAAGGGCGGTGCCAATGCGGTAAAGGTTGCCATTGAAAAAGAACTGGCGGGCCTGCTGGAACGCCGCCAGAACCGCGGTATGGGCGGTGCCAAAACACAGGTGATGCTGTGCGGCATCCCCAATGTGGGCAAATCCACCTTCATCAACACCTTTGCAGGTTCTGCCCGCGCTAAGGCGGCAGACCGCCCGGGTGTGACCAAGGGCAAACAGTGGGTCAGCACCGACAAATTTGATCTGCTGGATATGCCCGGCGTACTGTGGAAGAAGTTCGACTCCAAGACCATTGCGTCCAATCTGCCTTTATCGGCTCCATCAAGGATGATATTCTGGATGTGGAAGAGCTGGCCATGAACCTGCTGGACGAGGTGCGCCGCAACTACCCCGACCTTGTGGCCCAGCGCTACAAGCTGGATGCCGAAACGCTGGCCCTGCCGCCCTACGAGCTGATGGAAGCCATCGGCCGCAAGCGCGGTCTGCTGGTGCGCGGCGGCGAGGTGAACACCGAGCGCTGCGCCATTATGCTGGTGGACGAGTTCCGCGCCTGCAAGTGGGGCCGCATCTCGTTGGAGCGTCCGCCGCAGCGGGATGATCTGGCTGATTTTGCCGAGGAGGATGACGAATGAAGCGCCGTTCCGACGAGGAGATCTCGGCTCCGCTGTATGAGTACGATGCCGCTGTACGCAGTCAGTATGGCTGCTTTGCAGGCGTGGACGAAGCCGGACGCGGCCCTCTGTGCGGCCCGGTGTGCGTAGCGGCCTGTATTCTGGACCCGGAGAATCCGGTCTTTGGCATCAACGACTCCAAAAAGCTTACCGAGAAAAAGCGGGAAGCTCTGTTTGATGAGATCATTGAAAAGGCGTTGGCCTACAAAATTGTTTTTGTGGGGCCGGAGATCATCGACCGGGACAACATCCTCAACGCCACCATGGGCGGCATGAAGCAGGCCGTGGAAGAGATGGACATCGTGCCGAACCTTGTTCTCGTGGATGGAAACCGCACCCCGGCAGGCTGCTGGTCCCGGCACAGCCGGTGGTCAAGGGCGATGCCACCAGTGCCAGCATCGGCGCAGCATCCGTCCTTGCCAAGGTCAGCCGTGACCGCTATATGCTGGAACTGGACAGACAGTATCCGCAGTATCAGCTGGCAAAGCACAAGGGCTACCCGACCAAGCTCCACTATGAGCTGATCGCCCAGTACGGCATCCAGCCGTTCTACCGCCGCAGCTTCCTCAAAAAGCAAGGCTACTGGCCGGAGAACGGAAAGTGAACCGCGCCGAGACAGGGCGCAGGGGAGAAGCTGCTGCGGCCCGCTGGTATCAGAAGCAGGGCTGCAGGCTGCTGGCACATAACTTCCACACCCGGATGGGTGAGCTGGATGTTGTGGTGCAGGAGCCAGATGGGACCATTGTCATCTGTGAGGTCAAGACCCGTGCGGAAGGCTCTCTGGCCAGCCCGGCAGAAGCGGTGGACCGGCCCAAACAGCGCCGCCTGATCCGTGCAGCACAGTGTTATCTGCAGCAGAATGGCCTGAGCGATGCACCGGTGCGATTTGACGTGGCAGAAGTGTTCCCTCTTGACAGCGGGCGCTGGATGGTACATATTATAAGGGGCGCTTTTCTCACGTAAAGCAACGGCCCCGGTGGGAAAATGTACGGGCAGAGGGCTTCTCTGCCACAGCAGAAGAGCGTGCTTTGCACGTTCTACGGCGAAAAAGGAGCGACAACAATGCAGTTTTTTAGTACCAGAGACCAAAACCGCAAAGTGACTTCCTCGGAAGCAATCGCACAGGGCCTGTCCAACGAGGGAGGTCTGTTTGTACCGGAAAGCTTTCGCAGGTGGATGTGAAGGCACTGTGCGAGCTGGACTACCCGGCCATGGCAGCTGCCGTCATCAAAGAATATCTGACCGACTACTCGCAGGATTTCCTGACTGAAGCTGCCCACAAGACCTACGGAGAGGCCTTTGGCGGCAAGGCAGGCTATCTTGCCCCGGTGGAAGGGGACACCTATGCCTTAGAGCTGTGGCATGGCCCTACCTGTGCATTCAAGGATTATGCTCTGCAGCTGATGCCGAAGCTTCTGGTGGAAGCCAAAAAGAATCTGGGCCGCACGGAAAAGACCCTGATCCTTGTGGCGACCAGCGGCGATACCGGAAAGGCAGCTCTGGACGGCTACCATGATATCCCGGGCGTGGAGATCGCAGTGTTCTATCCCACGGGCGGCACCAGCGAGATCCAGCGCCTGCAGATGGCAACGCAGGAGGGCGCCAACGTGGCAGTGTACGCTGTGCGCGGCAACTTTGATGATGCACAGACCGGTGTGAAGAAGGTCTTTGGTGACACTGCCATTGCAGCAGAGCTTGCCAAGCGGAACATCCGCCTGTCCAGCGCCAACTCCATCAACTGGGGCCGTCTGGTGCCGCAGATCGTCTATTACTTTGCCGCCTATGCCCAGCTGCTCAAGGCGGGCAGGATCACCTTCGGCGATGAAGTGGACTTCTGCGTACCCACCGGCAACTTCGGCGACATTCTGGCAGGCTACTATGCAAAGCGCATGGGCCTGCCCGTAGGCAAGCTGGTCTGCGCTTCCAATGAGAACAACGTGCTGACCGATTTCCTCACCACCGGCACCTACACCGCAAAGCGGGAGTTCTTCAAGACCACCTCGCCCAGCATGGACATTCTGGTGTCCTCGAACCTCGAGCGCCTTCTGTACCATGTCACCGGCAGTGATGCCGAGGTGGCGGGCCTGATGAAGAGCCTTGCCGAGACTGGCAGCTATACTGTGCGTCCGGAGACGCTGGCTGCCATTCAGGAGAACTTCTCCTGCGGCTGGAGCAGTGAGGAAGAAGTGGCAGGGGAGATCCGTGTCCGCTACGAGAAGGACAATTACCTGTGTGATACCCACACCGCCGTTGCGTTCCATGTGGCAGCGCAGAAAAAGCGCGAGGGCGTGCCCATGGTGGTGCTGTCCACCGCGTCTCCCTTCAAGTTCCCGCGCAGTGTGCTGGAAGCACTGGGCCGCACCGCCCCGGAAAATGATTTTGAAGCAATGCAGCAGCTGGAAGCAGCTACCGCGCATACCGCACCGGCAAGCCTTGCCGCGCTGCGCCAGAAGCCGGAGCGCTTTAACACCGTGATCGATCCTGCGCAGATCGCCGAGGTGGCGCTGGGCTATCAGGAATAACACATCCTGCTGCATTTAGAACAGGAGAAAAAACATGGCACTTTTTGTGCTTGGCGATACCCACCTTTCTCTGGGTGCTTCCAAGCCGATGGATATTTTTCCCGGCTGGAATGATTATGTGGAGCGCCTTGAGAAAAACTGGCGCAAGCTCATCAAACCAGAGGATACCATTGTATTGGCGGGCGATATCAGCTGGGCCATGCGCCTGACCGATACCCGTAAGGATTTTGAATTTCTGCAGAGCCTGCCCGGGCAGAAGATCATCATGAAGGGCAACCACGATTACTGGTGGTCTACCGTGAACAAGATGAATGCCTACCTCAAAGCAGAAGCTTTGATACCCTGCACATTCTACACAACAACTCCTACAGTGTAGAGGGGTATGCACTGTGCGGTACCCGCGGCTGGCTGTTTGATGCAGGCGAGGCCCACGACGAAAAGGTGATGAACCGCGAGATCGGACGGCTGCGCATGAGTCTGGATGCCGCCGAACCCGGGCTGGAAAAGCTGGTGTTCCTGCACTATCCGCCGGTGTATACCGGCACCAGTGCGCCGGAGATCGTGGCCACCTTAAAGGAATACAGCATCAGGACCTGCTACTATGGCCATCTGCACGGCAATGCCATCCGCTATGCGGTGCAGGGCGATGTGGATGGCATCCACTACAAGCTGGTCAGTGCCGATGGGCTGCGTTTTTGCCCGTACCGCATCAATTGAACCGTTAAAACCAATAAAAATTAACAATTTGGGCTGGCAATTGTGTCAGGAGCGTGCTATAATAGTTTTTGACGCGATTGTTGCACCCAATTGAGCGCGCGCGTCCCCGCATATTGCAAAAGCAAGTTCATCCAGGACGCAGTGCGCGGTTGCAAAGGGCAAAAACTTCCTGCCCTGCGCAATAGAATTTTTGAGTGGAGGAAAAACAAATGAATTTCATCAAGTGTGAAAAGCTCGAGAAGAGCATGGCAGAACTGCAGTTCTCCATCGACGCAGAGGCTTTCAAGAAGGCTGTTGCCGATGTTTTCAAGAAGGAAGGCAAGAAGTACGCTGTTCCCGGCTTCCGTAAGGGCAAGGCTCCCCGCGCTCTGATCGAGAAGATGTACGGCGCTGATGTCTTTACCTATGATGCCATCAATGAGCTGTTCCCCGAGGCTTTTGAGGCTGCTGTCAAGGAAGCTGGCGTTGAGCCGGTCGGTCGTCCGGAGGTCACTGTTGACTCTGCTGATGAGACCAACGGTGTCACCCTGACCGTCAAGGTCGCTGTCAAGCCCGAAGTCAAAGTTGGCAGCTACAATGGTCTGACGGTTGAAAAGACTGTCCATACTGTTTCTGACGAGGCTGTTGAAGCTGAGCTGAAGCGTGTGCAGGAGCGCAATGCCCGTGAGCTGACCCGTGAGGGCGCTGCTGAGAACGGCGACATCGCTGATATCGACTTTGAGGGCTTCGTCGATGGCGTGGCTTTCGAGGGCGGCAAGGCTGAGCACTACAGCTTGACTCTGGGCAGCGGCAGCTTCATCCCCGGCTTTGAGGATCAGATCGTGGGCCACTCCGCTGGCGAAGAGTTCGACGTGAACGTTACCTTCCCCACCGAGTATCAGGCTGCCGAACTGGCTGGCAAGGCTGCTGTGTTCAAGATCAAGCTGCACGAAGTGAAGTACAAGGAGCTGCCTGCTCTGGATGACGAGCTGGCTAAGGATTGCTCTGAGTACGACACTCTGGACGAGTTCAAGGCTTCCATCCGCAAGAACAATCAGGAGCAGCTGGACAAGCAGGACGATCTGGCTGTTGAGAACGCTCTGGTGGATCAGGTCATCGAGAGCATGGAGGGTGAGATCCCCCAGGCAATGTATGATGCCCGCATGGACGAGATGGTCAACGACTTCGCATTCCGCGTGGAGCAGCAGGGCCTGCGCCTCGAGGACTACCTGAAGTATATGGGCCAGACTATGGAGCAGTTCCGCGCTTCCTTCATGCCGCAGGCTGAGAAGCAGGTCAAGATTCGTCTGGCTCTGGAGGCTGTTGCTGCTGCTGAGAACATCGAGGCTTCCGAGGAGGAAGTTTCCGCTGAGATCAAGCGCATCGCTGACCAGTACAAGATGGAAGAGGACAAGGTTCGTGAGCTGGTCAATGTTGACGACCTGAAGAAGGATCTGGCCATCAACAAGGCCATCGACTTCATCAAGAGCCACGCAAACATCGTGGAGAAGGCTGCTGAGGAAGAGAAGGCTGCAGACGCTGAGTAATCAGCTCCTGTGTTCCTTTGAAGCGGGCAGTATGCTGCACGGTTTCAATCAAAGGTTGTAAAAATTGACCGATACGGCAGAACCGGCAGGGAAACCGTATCGGTCAATTTTGCAAATACTATATTCCATTTCAGGAGGCGAACTTTATGAGTTTTGTTCCTTACGTTGTGGAACAGTCGTCCCATGGCGAGCGTTCCTATGATATTTTCTCCCGTCTTTTGAACGATCGCATCATCGTTCTGAGCGAGGATGTCAACGATACCTCCGCCAGCCTTGTTGTGGCACAGCTGCTGTATCTGGAAGGGCAGGACCCGGATAAGGACATCAGCCTGTATATCAACAGCCCCGGCGGCTCCATCAGCGCCGGCATGGCCATCCATGATACCATGCAGTATATCAAGTGCGATGTTTCCACCATCTGCATGGGCATGGCAGCTTCCATGGGTGCCTTCCTGCTGGCAAGCGGCACCAAGGGAAAGCGTTTTGCACTGCCCAACTCGGAAATTCTGATCCATCAGCCGCTGATCGGCGGGCAGGGCGGCGGCCTTTCCGGCCAGACCACCGATATCAAGATCCATGCCGAGCACATGGTGTATATCCGCGATAAGATGAACCGCATGCTCAGCGAGTACACCGGCCAGCCGCTGGAAAAGATCCAGCTGGATACCGAGCGCGACAACTATATGTCCGCACTGCAGGCAAAGGAATACGGCCTGATCGATGAGGTCATTGCCCACCGCTGAGCCGCCGACATTTAATTTACCCAGGATAAGGAAAAACAGCTATGGCAAATAACAATTCCGGCAGAGACAAAAACGAAAAGGATCTGGTCTGCAGCTTCTGCGGAAAGCATCAGGACGAAGTGGAGCGTATGATCATCGGCCCCGGTGTCAATATCTGCAGCGAATGCATCGGCCTGTGCCACGACCTGCTTTCCGACAAGCCGGATCAGCCCAAAAGCGCCCGACCGGCCCGCGGTGCAAACCGTGCACACATCCACCTGCGGACGATCTGGATATCAACATCCTGACCCCGGCTGAGATCAAGGAAGGTTTGGATCAGTACGTGATCGGTCAGGACGAGGCAAAGCGTGTGCTGGCCGTCTCGGTCTACAACCACTACAAGCGCATCCTCAGCGGCAAGGGCAGCGATGTGGAGCTGCAGAAGTCCAACGTGCTGCTGCTGGGTCCTTCCGGCGTGGGCAAGACCCTGCTGGCACAGACTCTGGCAAAAATGCTGGGCGTTCCCTTCGCCATTGCCGATGCCACCACCCTGACCGAAGCCGGTTATGTGGGCGAGGATGTGGAGAACATTCTGCTCAAGTTGATCCAAGCAGCGGATTTTGATGTGCAGAAGGCACAGATCGGTATTATCTATATCGACGAGATCGACAAGATCACCCGCAAGAGTGAGAACCCCTCCATCACCCGCGATGTGGGCGGTGAGGGCGTGCAGCAGGCCCTGTTGAAGATTTTGGAGGGCACTGTGAGCAATGTTCCTCCGCAGGGCGGCCGCAAGCACCCGCAGCAGGAGTTCATCCAGATCGACACCACCAACATCCTGTTCATCTGCGGCGGTGCATTTGATGCTTGGATAAGTATATCCTGCGCCGCACCGATAAGTCCGCACTGGGCTTCGGCAGCAGCCTGAAGGATAATTCCAGCGAAGCGGAGAAGGCTCTGCTGCGCAAGGTGGAACCCCACGATCTGGTCAAGTTCGGCCTGATCCCGGAACTGATCGGCCGTCTGCCGGTCATTACCGTGCTGGACGATCTGGACGAGGACGCTCTGGTTCGCGTACTCAAGGAGCCGCGCAACAGCCTTGTGAAGCAGTATAAGGAACTTCTGAGCATGGATAATGTGGAACTGAACTTCACTGATGAAGCACTCCACGCCATTGCCCGCAAGACGATCGAGCGCAAGACCGGTGCCCGCGGCCTGCGCAGCGTGATGGAAAGCATTCTGCTGCCCATCATGTACGAGGTGCCCACCGATACTACCATCATCCGCGTAACTGTGGATGAAGATACCGTGGAAGGCGGCGAAGCACATCTGGAATACGGCGCGGTGCGCAAGCGCTATAAAAATCAGGTCGCTCTGAGCTGACGCTTTTAGCGTACAGCAGGGGAGCAAAGACCCGGCATTCAAGCTCTGTTTCAAAAGCTTTTTGCTTTTGACAGGGCTTTTTGCTTTATTATTCTTGTTTCCGAGGGCAAAATGTACTATAATATTAAGGTCTGGAATGGCATGGGGAACGCTCCCTGGCAGGAATGCTCCGCAAAATGCCGCTCTGGCGCTATGGGTAACAGGAAGTACGATAAAGGAGTGTGTTTCTAATGGCAAATTATCTTGCAATGAATCGTGATGAACTCACTGCCGAAAAGGCAGCGCTTGAAGCAAAGTACAAGGAATTTCAGGCCAAGGGCCTCAAGCTGAATATGGCCCGCGGCAAGCCCGGCCCTCACCAGATGGATCTGGCTATGGACCTGCTGAAGATGAATGACTATACCACCGATGCCGGTACGGATGCCCGCAACTATGGCGAGCTGGAAGGCCTGCAGGAGGCCCGCGTGCTGTTTGCGGATGTCTTTGGCGTAAAGCCGGAGGAAGTGTTCGTGGGCGGCAACTCCAGCCTGCAGCTGATGTATAACCTCGTCAATATCGGCTATGTGTTCGGTTTCCCGGAGTCTCCGTGCCCCTGGTCTCAGGTGGAGAAGCGCAAGTTCCTCTGCCCGGTGCCCGGCTATGACCGTCACTTTGCTATTACCGAGGAGTTTGGCTTTGAGCTGATCAGTGTGCCTATGACCCCCAATGGCCCGGATATGGACATTGTGGAAAAGCTGGTGGCCGAGGATCCTGACATCAAGGGCATCTGGTGTGTGCCGCAGTATTCCAACCCCGATGCTACACCTACAGCGATGAGACCATCGAGCGTTTTGCCAAGATGAAGACCGCTGCGCCTGATTTCAAGATCTTCTGGGATGAAGCCTATATCGTCCATCACCTGACCGATGAGATCATCGAGACTCCGGTGCTGCTGAACGAGAGCAAGAAGTACGGCAACGAAAACCGTGTGTTCATGTTCACTTCCACCAGCAAGATCACCTTCGGGCGCAGGCGTCTCTGCCATTGCCTGCAGCGAGAGCAGCATGAAGTATATCTGCAAGCGCTTCTCGGTCATGATCATCAGCTACGACAAGATGAACCAGCTGCGCCACGTCCGCTTCCTGAAGAACAAGGAAGGTGTGCTGGCCCACATGGCAAAGCACCGTCGTCGTCTGGTGCCCTGCTTTGATGCCGTCAAGACCGCGTTCAAGAACAACCTCATCCCCTGCGGGGATATTGCCCACTGGACGGACCCCAAGGGCGGCTACTTCATCAGCCTGTATGTGATGCCCGGCTGTGCAAAGCGCGTGGCGGGTCTGTGCAAGGATGCGGGTCTGACCCTGACCGGTGCCGGTTCTGCATATCCCTATCACAAGGACCCCGAGGATTCTCACCTGCGCATTGCGCCCACCTATCCCAGTCTGGACGAGGTGGAAACCGCTTCCGAACTGCTGTGCATCTGTGTGCGTCTGGCTGTGGCAGAAAAACTGCTGGCTGACAAGGCAGACTAACATTTTTTGATTTTATCTCCTCTGTGCGGCCCGTCTGGGCCGTCAGGGGAGTTTTGTCGCAAGAAAGCCGGCACGACGGCCCCCTTGCGGAAATGATAAGGCCCGCCGGAGCAGGCGGTCCGCACTAGAATACGGGCGGCAGCTGCAAGAACTGCTGCTTTTGGAGGTTCCCTGAATTTTATGAAAACAAAAGGCAAAGCATGGCATCTGATTGCCACAGTGCTGTTGATCGTGGTATTTGTGTATACTGCGTTCTTTGGTGTGTATGCCAAGTACGGCGATACGACCACGACCTACATCAAAGGTGCAAAGGATATCCGCTTCGGTGTGGATATCAAGGGCGGTGTCAACGTCACCTTTGTGCCGTCGGATGGCTACGATGCTACCGAAGAACAGCTGGAAGCAGCCCAGCTCGTCATTGAGAACCGTCTCGTGGCGCTGAACGTGACCGACTATGAGCTGTATGTGGACAACAATTCCGACAGCCTGATCCTGGAATTCCCGTGGCAGTCCGGTGAGACGGATTTTGACCCGGAAGCTGCGATCGATGAGATCGGCACCACCGCCTATCTGACCTTCCGCGAGGGAAGCAGTGCGGACGGTGAGCTGATCCTGGACGGCTCCATGATCGAGAGCGCCGCAGCTCAGTATGGCCCCGTCAGCAATGGCGGTGCTTCGGAATATTTCGTCTCCTTGAAGTTCACCGATGACGGTGCCAAGGCATTTGGCGATGCTACCACAAAGCTGGCTGCATCGGGCGGCACCATCAGCATCTGGCTGGACGATGAAAACGTGAGCACGGCTACGGTCAATACTGCTATTACCGATGGCTCTGCCATCATTACAAGCTCGGCTTCCAATCCTTTCACGCAGGAGCAGGTCGTCAAGATGGCCCGCCAGATCAACTCCGGCGCACTGCCCTTTGCACTGACGGTGGACAGCTATTCCACCGTCAGCCCCAGTCTGGGCGAGAACAGCCTGAGCGCCATGGTTCTGGCTGGCCTGATCGCCTTTGCACTGATCGTGGTGTTCATGACGATGCTGTACCGTCTGCCGGGCTTCCTTGCATGTATTGCACTGGCTGGTCAGGTGGCAGCAACGCTGGCGTTCGTTTCCGGCTACTTCCCGGTGTTTGAAAGCTTTACCATGACCCTGCCCGGCATTGCAGGCATCATCCTTGCCATCGGCATGGGCGTGGATGCCAATGTTATCACGGCAGAACGCATCAAGGAAGAGCTGAAAAACGGCAAGTCTCTGGATGGCGCGCTCAAGAGCGGTTTTGCCCGCGGCCTGACCCCCATCGTTGACGGCAACGTGACCATCGTCATCGTGGCCATCGTGCTGATGGGTGCCTTTGGCCCCTCGGACGGCATGTTTGCAAAGGCACTCCACTTTGTGTTCTTTGCCTTTGGTCCCTCCACCGCAGGCACTATTTATGCCTTCGGTTACACGCTGCTCACCGGCGTGCTGCTGAACTTTGTGTTTGGCGTGTTTGCTACCCGTGTGATGATCCGCGGTGCGGCATCCATCAAGGCACTGCGCAACCCTTGGCTCTACGGTGCAGAAAAGCCCGGCAAGGAAAAAGCCGAGAAGAAGCCCGTCGACTTTGTGGGCCTGCGCAAGCGCTTCCTGACGATCTCCTCCTGCCTGATGGCAGCCATCGTGCTGTGCGCTGTGGTTTTGGGTGTCCATCTGGATACCGAGTTCACCGGCGGTGCCATGATCACCCTGAGCTACGAGGCAGCTTTACCATGTCGGATGTGCAGAAGGTTGCATCCTCTGCATTGGAGAATAACGGCCTGACCCTGCAGACCGGCGAGAATGTTGCTACCGGTGGCCAGACCCTGAAAATCTCGATGCCCGGTACCGAAACAGTGACTACCGAGCAGGTGGCTAAGCTGCTGGACAGCCTGAATGAAAGCTGCCCGGACAACAATTTTGAACAGCTGTCGCTGAGCAACGTCAGCGCTGCCATGGGCACCAAGTTCCTGCAGAAGAGTCTGGTTGCCGTGGTGTTTGCACTGGTGCTGATCCTGCTGTACATCGCCCTGCGCTTCAAGAACATCGGCGCCTGACCGGCGGCATGATGGCAGTGCTGGCGCTTGTGAACGACCTGATGGTGGTGTTTGGCACCTTTGTGCTGCTGCGCACCGCGCTGGATGGCAACTTCATTGCCGCCATGCTTACCATCCTTGGCTACTCCATCAACGATACTGTTGTGGTCTACGACCGTATCCGCGAGAACCGCACCCTGATGGGTAAAAAGGCATCCTTTGAAGAGCTGGTGAACCACTCGGTGAACCAGTCCGCCCGCCGCACCCTGATCACCACCATTACCACGGTGATGGCGCTGGGCGTTATGTGCATCGTGGCAAAGCTGTATGGTCTGGACAGCATCTTTACCTTTGCGTTCCCGCTGATGATGGGCATGATCAGCGGCGTGTACACTTCGCTGTGCGTTTCCACCTCTGCGTGGGTGCTGTGGAGTGAGCGCAAGCCCAAGACCAAAGCCTAAAAACACAGCCCGGTCAGACCGGACAGGAGGAACAGAACATGAAGTGTCCCTATTGCGGAGCCGAGGAATCCAAAGTGATCGATTCCCGCCCCACCGAAGACAGTGAGCGCATCCGCCGCCGCCGCGAATGCCTGAGCTGCCATATGCGCTTTACGACCTATGAGGTCGTGGAGACTGTTCCGCTTGTGGTCATCAAAAAGGACAGCTCCCGTGAGCCGTTCGACCGGCAGAAGCTGCTCAACGCCATGGTGCGTGCCTGCGCCAAGCGGCCGGTCAGCTACGAATCGCTGGAGCGTGCGGTAAGCAGCATTGAGCAGACGCTGCTCAGCTCCTACGACCGTGAGATCCCCAGCGTGCGCATCGGTGAGCTGACCATGCAGGAACTGAAAAAAATCGACGAAGTGGCATATGTTCGCTTTGCATCGGTCTACCGTCAGTTTGCAGACGTGGAAAGTTTTTTCAATGAGCTGAAAAAGCTGATGGGCGACCGCAAGGAACCACAGAAATAATTCGCATCAGAACACCGGCTTTCGCCCAATGGGGCAGGCCGGTGTTTTTGTTTATACCAGCCGGTGCGAGAGCCATTCCAGTGTTTCCACCTGTACCTGTGCGCGGCGCAGCTCACCAAAGGCTTCCTCTGGGGCACCCATTTCCAGGTGTCCGTCCGCCGCCCGCAGCGCAGCTTCCAGCTCGGTAAAATCTGCTGTGCGCAGCAGGTGGTTCATTTTGGTGCGCATTTGGTCGCACCGGTCGGCACCATCAGCAAGCGCTGCCGGGCGGCAGGGTAGTTGGCATTGCGGATGGCTTCGGCGGCGGTGTCAAGGTCTGCCGAGATCACATCCGCAAAGCTCTGCACCTTCCAGCTGCTGTAAAAGGCCACGCTCAGCAGTACGGCCACAATGGCGATACATGCATAGATCCGCTTCATCCGCTCACCTCAATGGGAGCCGCCGGCACGGCGGTTCTCTTTTTTTAGCAAAAAATAATCCTCGGTCTCGTTGCCGATCAGCAGCAAAATTTCTTCCGGCAGCAGGGTGTTGGCCTGTGCCGTGCGTTCCAGCCACGCGCGGTCCTTGCCGCACCAGCGCAGGTTGTCTTCCAGCACCTGTCCGTCCAGCACAAAGGGAATGGTGGCGTTGGTATGGGTCACCTTCAGCTGCAGGTCAGCAAGACGGGCTGGCTCTTTTTCTGGCCGCAGTGCTGCCGAAAGGGTGCCGTTCGTCTCGATCACCGCGTAGGAGACCTCCCGTGGGTCAAAATATTTTTACCGCGCAGCGCTTCCATCAGGTCGGTTGTGGTCAGCCGTAACATCCGCAAGGCTTTCTGATCGATCTGCCCGTCCAAGATCACCGTCTTTGGTCTGCCGGAGAGAAAGTTGAAGAATTTCTGGCTGCGGAAGCTCAGCACGGAGCCCAGCAGTTCCAGCGCTGCAATGAGAAACAGCGGGATCAGGCTGGATGTGATGGGCACCTCTTCCGATTCAATGGAGATGGATGCCAGATTGGAAATGAGAATGGTGGACACCAGTTCTTCGGGCTGTAGTTCGCCCAGCTGGCGCTTGCCCATCAGCCGCATGGCAAACAGAACGCACAGATAAATGATGATAGTGCGGCAGATCAGAAGCTTCAAGTAATAAGACCTCCTGTCGTTTCTGGCGGAATGGATGCCGCTGCAGCCGGGCATACTGCTGTGCAAAGGAGTGGTTGGATGCGGCAGTTATCACAGAGCCTTGCGGCAAATCTTGCGGTGCTGGACAAAATGTTTGGCACCTCTGCGGATTATTATGCCAAGGAGATCACGATTTATCATTGCAGGGGAAGCATCCTGCTGTTTGACGGCATGGCAAGCTGGATTCTTTGTGGGAGCTTTTACTGGATGCGGCCAGCCGCCAGGCACCGCCGCAGCAGGCAGGCCAGCGTTGCACCGGGCCGCAGGTCTTTGAGCTGATCCTGCACGGCTCAGCCTTTCCGGCAGAAAGTGAGCCGGTAACAGATCTGGCTGATCTGATCAAACGAATGACGGCAGGCATGGCGGTCTTACTACTGGACGGCTGCGCAAAGGGCATTGCCTTCTCGGTGCAGGGACTGAAGTTCCGCTCGGTAGACGAGCCTTCCGGGGAGGGCAATCTGCGCGGCTCACGCGAAGGCTTTGCCGACCTACTGCGGGTCAATCTGAGCCTGCTGCGGCGGCTCATCCGTACCGAACATCTGGTGCAGGAGGTGGCGCAGGCCGATACCGAAATGCAAACGGAATACGCCATCTGCTACTGCAAAAACAGGGCAGACTCCGCCATGGTGATCCGTGTGCGCAAAGCGCTTGCCGCTGCAAAGCCGGAGCTTTTGCTGGATTCCAGTTACTTTGTGCCGTGGCTGCTGCCGGGCAAGGCGCGGCTGTTCACGCCGGTAAGCTACACCGAGCGGCCTGCCGTGGCGGCGGCAAAGATCTGTGAGGGCAAGATCGTGGTGCTGGTCAACGGAAGTCCCTCTGCCATGGTGCTTCCGGCTCTTTTCTGCGAAAATTTTGAGTGCTTGGACGATTATGCATCCACCGCCGTGTTTTCCTCTTTTCTGCGCATCCTCAAATATGTTTCGTTCTACCTCACAGTATTTCTGCCGGGTGTGTTCGTCTGTCTGGCGGTCTACCTGCCGGAGCTGATCCCACCGCAGCTTCTGTACAAGATCGAAGCGGCGGAGAAGGCCACACCGCTGCCGCTGTTTGCGGAAATGCTGCTGGTCATACTCATTTTGGAGGTCATCCGGGAAGCAGGTCTGCGGATGCCGCAGTCGCTGGGGCATTCGGTCAGTCTGGTGTCCGCGTTGATCATCGGCGATGCTGCCATTGCCACCGGGCTTATGAGCACGCCGGTGATCTTTGTGGCAAGCATCACGGCCATCGCGGTGTTCGTCACGCCCTCTTTGTACGAGCCTGCTACGCTGCTGCGTCTGGGTGTGGTGCTGGCTGCAGGTCTTGCCGGGCCGGTGGGCCTTGCGGGGGCTTTTTTTGCAGTTCTGCTCAGTCTTTCCGGCACAGCCTGCCTGCAGGTGCCATATCTGGCGGCGCATCCATTCCCGCAGCGGCCCATGGAAGAGGATGGCATCATCCGCCGCAACTACCGCCGCCTTTCAGCGCACGACTTAATATCTGGCAGAAACGGGAGGGAAAATGATGCAAAAACAGAAAGGCTTTTCTGCTCCCGTGCTGGCACTGAGCGTGTGGACAGCTGCGCTGGCAGAAGAAATGCAGACCGGTATCTCTCCGCGTGGGATGATCATTCATGGAGCGGTTCAGGCTCTTTTGCTCACATGCATCAGTGGGGTGTTCTCTGCCTGCTGGCAACGGGCAGCCATGCAGTGGATCTGGCTGTTTTCCGCAGGAGCATGGTTTCTGGCAGAGTTGTTTGGAACCGTAATGCAGGCCCAGAACATCTGCCAGCAGGAGTTTCGCTCCATGGCGCTGATCGGCCTGCTGCCGCTTTTGCTCTGGGCAGGGTGGTGTATTCCGCCTTCCGGCTGGGATGCTCCGGCACGGGTGCTGTGGTGGTTCGTGCTGCTGGGTGGGCTGGTCTGTCTGACAGGCTTGCCGGGCAGATGGACTGGGCGCACCTGCTGACGGCAGATGCTGTGCAACTGGCCCGCTGGCCGCGTGTTCCGCTGTATGCGGAGTATTTGTTCTGGCCGCTTCTTGCAGGTTATGAAGAGCCGCGCAGCATGTCCTGGCTGCCATGGCTCACCTTTCTGGCACAGGCGGGTCTTACTGCCGGGATGTGCCTCGTATTTGGCGCAGCGGATTACCCGGCACAGGAACTGCTGCGGGCATGGAGCGCAGATGTTTTCTCCCGCATGGATGCGCTGCTTTTGCTCATCTGGCTCACCTGCGCGATCTTCCGCACCGGCTTTCTCTGCGCGGCAGTGCGTACCGTGTGGCAGCGCGCGGTGCAGTGCGGGAAAGGAGCGGTAAAATGAAGCAGAAGAAACTGCGCTCTCTCAGTGCGGTGCTTTTGATCGGGTGGTGCCTGATTTTTCTGCGCTGCGAGACCACCGAAAAAAGCATGGTGCGTGCGCTGTATCTTGCTCAGAAGGAACAGTCCATCACCGTAGGGCTGCTGTATCAGGCTCCGGAAGCCGCCGCCGATGCATCCGAGGCTTCTGGGGCTGTGCAGCTGCAGTTGGCGCAGGCGGACACGCTGGCAAAAGCGCTGGCGGCGGCGCAAAAGCAACTGCCGCAAAAGGCGGATTACCGCCTGTGCGATTATCTGCTGATCGATCAAGATGCATCGGCAGAGCTGCTTGCAGCGTATGAGCGTACGGTGCTGGAAAACAGGCAGGGCAGGGTATCGGCAAAAGTTTCTGTGCTGGAAATGGACGATGGCTTTTTGGAGGAACTTCCAGCGGAAAAGCAGGAATTTCCGAACAAACTGCTTGAGCAGCTCAAGCAGTGCGCAGACCAGATGCCGAGGCTTTACCAGTATCAGGACGGAATGCTTCTGCCGCAGCTGCGGGCAGAGAAACAGGAAGTGGCACTTGCAGATACAAGCATCCTCTGGCGAGTGGAAAACAGCATTGAGCTGGAGGCCCGGCAGGCGGAAACAGCGCGGCTTTTGCGGGAAATGGGCGGCGTGCATACTTTCTGGCTGGAAGGTGAGCCGGTAACGGTCCGCCGATGCAGCGTGTCTGTCACCCTGCGGGAAGAAACTGCCAGTCTGCGGCTGGACTGTCAGCGCAGCTATGATACGCCGCAGCCAAGCGCCGCACAGTGCGAACAGCTGGCAGAACTGTGCACGCAGACGGTGCAGTCTTTCTGGCAGCAGGGCATCGACCTTGTGCATCTGCAGCAGCGCAGTGCATTGCAGAACGGTGTGGGCAGAGAAAAGATCACAATAAAAAACGCCTGCCCGCAATTGCAGGCAGACGTGAGATTTTTACCGATGTGATTCAGTTGGCAGTGGGGAAGGTGACAGTAATGGTAGTGCCCACATCCACCTGACTTTCCAGCTTGATGCGTGCGTTGTGGATGCGTGCGATATGCTTGACGATGGCAAGGCCCAGACCGGTACCGCCGGTAGCCTTGCTGCGGCTCTTGTCCACACGATAGAAGCGCTCAAACACGCTGGACTGTGCTTCTTTCGGGATGCCGATGCCGTTATCGGCCACAGTCAGGGTGCAGTGTCCGTCGCGGCTGCAGGCTGTGGTGATCTGTACCTTACCGCCGGGACGATTATAACGGATCGCATTATCGCACAGGTTCTGGCATAGCTCGTCCAGCAGGGCACGGTTGCCGTGCACAAGAGCACTTTCGCCCAGACAGTTCAGCGAGATGTAAGCCCGGCGGGCATTCAGCTTCTGGCGCTCTACGCAGTCCTTGGCAACGGTAAGCAGATCCACTGTCTCCATCTCCGGCTCAGAACCGGCTTCGCTGGCGTTGTCCAGACTGGAAAGCTGCAGGATATCGTTCACCAGCTGGATCATACGGCTGGCCTCCACATGGATCTTCTGGGCAAAGCCCGGCACATCCTCAGGCTTTGCAATGCCGGCCTCGATCAGCTCCGCATAGCCGGAAATACTGGTCAGCGGGGTCTTCAGCTCATGGCTGACATTGGCAGTAAACTCCTGCCGCATCTTTTCATTGTTCTCACGGAGGATGCGGTCAGAGTGGATGCTTTCGGCAAAGGGGACAAGCTCCTTATAGGGAACATTGTCCTGAATATGATCCAGATCTTCGGTCATGCTCAGCACAGGGGAGACCAATGCACGGGTGAGCAGAGCTGCCAGCACAGCGGCGGCCAGCATGAGTGCAACGCAGCTCAGCACGATGGCAGGCAGGTCGAATCATAAATAGACCAGACCGTTTCTGCATCCTGTGCCATGCGCAAAATCTCACCGTTGGGCAACAGTACGGCATAGTAATAGGTCTCGTAGCCCATGGTCTGGGAGTCGCGGATGTCCCGGCCCACACCTTCGGTCATGGCCTGACGGATCTCCGGGCGGGAGAGATGGTTCTCCATGGGCTGATCGGTAGCAGATTCAAATAGCACGCTGCCGTCCTGCGAGATCAGGGTGATGCGCAGATCATTGGTAACAAAGGACGAAAGCTGCTGCGGGTCCTGCACCAGATCATAACCGGCGCTTACCAGATCGGCTTCCCGCTCAAGGCTGGTCCATGCCTGAGCCGTGAATGCCTTGTGAAAAACAAAGATGCAAAGCGCCGCCGTGAACAGCAGACCAAGGAAGCCCATCAGGAACAGGCGGTAGCTGATCTTTTCTTCCATGCTGCGCAGCTTCATTCTTCACCGGCCTCCTCTTCATCGGTCAGCTTGTAACCCACCTTGCGCACAGTGCAGATGTATTTGCCGGCATCCCCCAGCTTTTTGCGCAGGGTGCGGATATGCATATCCACAGTGCGGCTCTCCACCGAAATGTCGGTGCCCCACACCACCTGCAGAATGGTCTCGCGTGTCACCACCAGATTGGTATTTTCCAGCAGCAGGCGCAGCAGGCTGTACTCCTTGTAGGTCAGCTCCACCGGCGTTCCGCTCACAGTCACGTTGTGACGGGCATTGTCCAGCAGGATCTCGTGAAAGCTGAGTACGTTGGGACGTGCTTCCGGAGCCGAGCGGCGCAAGGCGGCGCGCACCCGGCTCAAAAATTCCATGATACCAAAAGGCTTTGAGATGTAATCATCGGCACCGCAGTCCAGCCCGCGCACGGTGTCCAGCTCACTGGACTTAGCCGTGACCATAATGATGGGCAGCCTGCGCAGGGAAGGGGTGTTGCGCAGCTTTTTCAGGATGGAAAAACCGTCCTCACCGGGCAGCATCACGTCTAAGATCACCAGTTCCGGCTCTGCAGCGTGCATGGCCTGCCAGAACGGCTCAGAGCTTTCAAAGCTGGTCACTTCGTATCCGCTGGACTGCAGGGCATACTGTTCCAGCTCCCGGATGGCGGCATCGTCTTCAACAATATAGATCATTTGTCAAAATCCTCCGCAGATTGATTTTCAGGGAAGAGATAGCGTTCACGGTAACGGTCAAGACGGCGATGGAATTCCTCACTTTCCTTGGTGTCATTGCCGTGACGCAGCTCGTTGAGGTATGCGTGGGTATCAAAGCTGTCCTGTGCAACCTCGATTTGTGCAACGGCTACGTTGCTGCAGTGGTCGCACACACGCTCATAGTTGGTCAGCAGGTCGTCCAGCACAAAGCCATATTCAATGGAGCAGCTGCCGGCCTGCAGGCGGGCAATGTGGTGGGCCTTGATGGCACGTACCAGCTCGTTGACCACGGCTTCCAGCGGTTCCACCTTGCTGGCAAGATGCAGATCACCCTTGCGGAAAGCATCAGTGGTGCGGTTCAGAATATCCTGCACCGCATCCTCCAGCACCTGCAGCTCGTCGCGGGCATCCTGCGAGAACTGGATTTCTTTGGTGTGCATCTCCTCGGCAGATTCCATCAGGTTTACGGAATGGTCGCTGATGCGCTCAAAATCGCTGATGGTGTGCAGCAGGGTATTTACGCTCTGGCTGTCGGCATGGTTCAGCTCACGGCTGGAAAGCTTGACGAGATAGGTGCCGAGAGCGTCCTCGTAACGGTCTACCTGCGTCTCTTCCTCGCGGACTTTCTGCGCAAGGGTGTCGTTCCAATCATGAGTCAGGCTCATGGCCTGCATCACGCCCACACGGGCAAGCTCTGCCATTTCAGCAGTTGCAGAGCGTGCACGCTCCACGGCCACGGCAGGGGTGTTCAGCAGGCGGTCATCCAGCAGCGCAAAGCTTTCCTTTTCCGGCGAATCCGGAATGGTGAGGATGGCCAGCTTTTCCAGCAGGTTTGCAAAGGGCAGCAGCACCAGCGTTGCCACGATATTGAACACCGAGTGCACCACAGCGATGCCCCATGCCTCGATGGTGGTGTTCACAAAAGCAAAGTGGCAGACCGTATTCAGGCCGTAAAAGCCGACAAGGAAGATGGTCACACCGATGATGTTGAAGTACAGATGGACCATGGCAGCACGGCGTGCATTCTTGTTGGCACCCACAGAGGAGATCAACGCGGTAACGCAGGTGCCGATGTTCTGACCCATGATAATGGGAATGGCACTGCCGTAGGTGATCACGCCGGTGGCGCTCAGCGCCTGCAGAATACCCACGCTGGCGCTGGAGCTCTGGATGATGCCGGTAACAAGGCACCCACCAGAACGCCAGAAGGGGGTTGGAAAAGCGGGTGAACAGGCTGGTGAACCATGCCTCGTTCTGCAGGGGCAGGACGGCGTTAGACATGGTGGTCATGCCAGTCATCAGCACGGCAAAGCCGATGAGGATGGTGCCCACGCCTTTTTTCTTCTCACTCTTACACATATACAGCAAAATGCCGATAAATGCAAGCAAAGGACTGAAAGAAGTGGGTTTGAGCAGATTGATGAGGAGGCTGTCGCCCTGCAGGCCGGAAAGGCTCAGGATCCAGCTGGTGACAGTGGTGCCCACATTGCTGCCCATGATCACGCCGATGGCCTGATGCAGCTCCATGATGCCGCTGTTGACAAAGCCGACCACCATGACCGTGGTAGCGCTGGAACTCTGGATCACAGCGGTGACGCACAGGCCAAGGAAAAAGCCTTTAAGGGGGTTGTCAGTCAGCTTGCTCAGGATCTTCTGCAGCTGGCCGCCGGCCTGCTTTTCCAGTGCTTTGCCCATGATGTCCATGCCGAACAGGAACAGGGCAAGACCTCCAAGCAGGGAAAAGACATTGAAGATGGTCATAAAGATTTCCTCACTTTTGTTTGACGTGTTTTTGATGTGTTTCTCCTGATTTTGAGTATACAGATGCAATGTAAAATCCAAAATCGAGGGAATGTAAAATCCGTGTAAAGGTAAGAAAAATGTAAAAAATCAGTACATGGCTGCGCTGCTGCGTGCATTCTTGCCGGGCTGCGAAAAAGCCGCCCGCACAATATTGTTTTTTACCGATCGTTCTATTATAATAATAAGAAGGAATCCTGCACGGTACCTGACAGCAGGCAGGGCTGTGCAGCAAAAGGGAGCACAGGAGGAACAAGAATGGGCACATTCAATGTCTCGCTCAAAACGCTGACCGACCGTGTCAGCATGGAAGTTGTCTATACGCCGAAGGAACTGGATCAGATCTGTGTGGAGATCGCCGAAGTGAACCGCCCGGGTCTGTTTCTGGCGGGCTATTATGATTATTTTGATAAGCTGCGTCTGCAGATCATGGGTCTGGCCGAGATGAACTTTCTGTCCGGCCTTTCACCGGAAAAACGCTACGAAGCGCTGGATCAGCTGTTCCGTCAGCAGCCGCCGGCTGTTATCGTCTGCCGCAGCGAAGAACTGACCCCCTTCCCGGAGATGCAGGAGCTGGCCCAGAAGCATGGTGTTGCACTGCTGCGCTCCAACGAGACCACCTGCACTCTGATGGGCAGCCTGATCAGTGTGCTGAATCTGGAACTGGCACCGCGTATCACCGCCATGGTGTGCTGGTGGAAGTGTACGGCGAAGGCATCCTGATCCTGGGCGACAGCGGCATTGGCAAAAGCGAGCTTGCCATCGAGCTGGTCAAGCGCGGCCACCGCCTTGTGGCAGATGATGCGGTGGAGCTGCGCAAGGTGTCCAACCGCCAGATCATGGGTACTGCCCCGGAGAATATCCGCCACTTCATTGAGCTGCGCGGCATTGGCATCGTCAATGTGGCCCGTGTGTACGGCGTGGGCGCGGTCAAGCTGAGCGAAAGCCTTGACCTTGTGGTTCAGCTGGAAGCATGGGACCCCACTAAGAACTACCAGCGCACCGGTCTGGAAAACGAATACTACGACATTCTGGGCGTCAGTATTCCCAGCACCAGCATTCCGGTCTCACCGGGCCGCAATCTGGCTGTCGTGCTGGAAACTGCAGCATCAACAACCGCCAGAAGAAGATGGGTTACAACGCAGCGCGTGAACTGCTGATCCGTCTGGGTCTGGACGATAAAATGGATTGATCCCACACCGCAAAAGGAGCAAGTTATCATGGAACGATTCAAGCAGAAACTGCAGGCAGCGGCGATCCCGTTCAGGGAAAATGAACCGCTTGCGGCGCACTGTACCTTTAAAATCGGAGGCCCGGCACAGCTGTTTGTCATGCCGGAAAACGAGCAGCAGCTCTGCAGTGCAGTTGCGCTTTGCAAAGAGCAGGCTGTCCGCTATTACCTGCTGGGCAACGGCAGCAACATCCTGTTTGCGGACGAAGGCTTTTCCGGCGTGGTGATCGATGTTTCGGCACTGGACGCAGAGATCGCGGTGGGAGATACAGTCCTGACCGCAGGCGCAGGTGTCCGCCTTGCGGCACTGTGTAAGGCGGCACTGATGCATGGCCTGTCCGGGCTGGAATTTGCCTACGGCATCCCCGGCACGGTGGGCGGTGCAGTGTATATGAATGCGGGTGCCTACGGCGGCGAGATGAAGGACGTGCTCACCACAGTGCGGTATCTGGCGGCAGAAGGCGAGGTCAGAGAAGTGCCTGCCGCAGAGCTGGATCTCCGCTATCGCCACAGCATTTTTGAAGAGAACAGCGGCTGCATCCTCTCGGCACAGTTCCATCTGCAGCCCGGAAACGCAGCGGACATCCGTGCAAAAATGGATGAATTGATGGCCAAGCGTGTGGAAAAGCAGCCGCTGGATAAGCCCAGCGCCGGCAGCACCTTCAAGCGCCCGGCGGGTGCTTTTGCGGCTGCGCTGATCGACCAGTGCGGCCTGCGCGGCTATCGCCACGGCGGCGCAGCCGTCAGCGATAAGCACTGCGGCTTTGTGGTAAACCTTGGCGGCGCTACCTGTGCTGATGTGCTGGCACTCTGTGACGAGGTGCGCGCAATCGTAAAGGAAAAGACGGGCTACGACCTTGAAAAAGAGATCCGGGTCGTCCGATAACGGAAAAAGCAAAAAAGGAGCAGTAGATCAGATTATGGAGCTGTTGATCGTCAGCGGACTTTCCGGTGCAGGCAAGTCGGTGGCTATGAATGCGCTGGAAGATATCGGTTTTTTCTGTATAGATAATGTTCCGGCCGGACTGCTGCCCAGCATCACTGCATTCTCGGAAGCGGGCGACAGCAGCTGGAGCGGGTGGCTCTTTCCATGGATGTGCGCGGCTGCCGCACCAGCGAAGAGATCGAGCGTGCGCTCGACAAGCTGGATGAGCAGGGTGTGGATTATAAAATTCTATTTCTGGATGCCCCGGACGATGTACTCATGCGCCGCTACAGCGAGACCCGCCGCCGCCACCCCATCAGCATTGCCGAGGGCATTTCCACCCGGGAGGCCTTTGCAAAGGAACGCAAAATATTGAAGCCTTTGCAGGAGCGTGCAGATTACGTCATCAATACCGCCTTGCTTTCTACAGCACAAAACAAAGAACGCATCTGCGATCTTTTTGCAAAAAATGGTGGAGCCAAGGGTGCCATGCGCCTGACCGTGATGTCCTTTGGATTCAAATTCGGCATCCCGCCGGAGGCAGACCTTGTGCTGGATGTGCGCTGCCTGCCCAACCCCTTCTACGTGCCGGAACTCAAGCATAAGACCGGCCTTGATCAGGATGTGGTGGATTTTGTCATGAGCCACCCGGAAGCGCAGGAACTGCTCAAGCGGTATGAGAACTTTTTGCAGTATGCACTGCCGCTGTATGTCAAGGAGGGCAAAAGCCAGCTGACCATTGCGGTGGGATGTACCGGCGGCAAGCACCGTTCCATTACATTTGCGCGTAAGATCGCGGAGTATTGCACGCAACTCGGCTACGAGCCGGGCGTGCAGCACCGCGATGCCAAACGCTGACAGAATTCGAGGAAGTATGAGTAGTTTTGCATCCCGCGCGCGGGAGGAGATCGCGCAGCGCAGCATCCAGAAGGATTGCTGTGTGCGTGCGGCAGCTTATGGCATTGCGTGCTTTGCCAAATATTTTGATGCAAAGGGTCTGGTGGTGCAGACCGAGCAGCAGGAGACGGTGCAGGCTGCCCAGCAGCTGTTCGCACGCTGCGGCGTGCAGGGCGAGATCCTGCACAAGCAGCGACCCAGCGGCGTGCTGTATGAGTTCAACATTCGCGCGCCGGAGCAGGTGGCCCGGGTGCACGAGCTGTTCGGCACCACGGGCAGCGAGACCAGCCTGCAGATCGATCCCCGCCTTATCCGCTGCCAGACCTGCGTCAGTGCGTACATTGGCGCAGCTTTTTTGTGCAGTGGAACGGTCATTGATCCGCAGAAAGAATATAATCTGGAATTTCTTACCTCCCGCACCAATCTGGCACGGGACTTTGAAGCGCTGCTGGCAGAGCATGAGTTTGCACCGCACCGCACCCGCCGCAACGGCGTGAACCTGATCTACGTCAAGACCGGGGCCAATGTGGAACGGCTGCTCAGCTTTATGGGCGCTGGAAACGCTGCAGAGGAAATGCATGCGCAAAAAGCCTTCAAACAGGTGCGCAACCAGACCAACCGACAGACCAACTGTGATACGGCAAACCTTGGCAAAACGGCCCGTGCCAATGCGCAGACGCTGAAGGCCATCCGCTTTCTGGAAGAGCAGGATGCCCTTAGCACTCTGCCGGAGGTACTGCAGGAGGCCGCTGCCAAGCGGATGCAATACCCGGATCTTTCGCTCACAGCGCTGTGCGGCTGCTTTGAGCCGCCCGTGAGCAAATCCGGCCTGTCGCACCGGATGAAGAAACTGGAGCATTGGCCGAAACGCTGCGGCAGAATCTGGAACAGGAGGCAAAAGCATGAGCGAAGCATTAGCCAATACCCGGCCTTTTGTCCATCTGCACATCCACACAGAGTACAGCCTGCTGGATGGTGCCTGCCGCATTGACCAGCTGATGGATCGCGTAAAAGAGTGCGGACAGACCGCCATTGCCTGCACCGACCACGGCGTGATGTACGGCTGCGTGCAGTTTTATAAGGCTGCAAAAAAGGCTGGCATCAAGCCCATCATCGGCTGTGAGGTGTATGTGGCCACCCGCACCCGCTTTGACAAGGTAAATAAGATCGACGGCAACAACCACCTGATCCTGCTGTGCAAAAATGAGACCGGCTACAAAAACCTGATCAAAATGGTGTCGGCCGCCTTTGTGGAGGGCTTTTATTCCAAGCCCCGCATTGATAAGGAACTGCTGGAAAAATATCACGAAGGTCTGATCTGCCTGTCGGCCTGTTTGGCAGGCGAAGTTCCACAGGCCATTCTGGCGGGCGATTATGAGCGCGCCAAAGCAGCAGCGCTGTGGTATCGAGACCTCTTCGGCGAGGGAAACTATTATATCGAGCTTCAGGACCATGGTCTGGAAGAGGATAATACTGTGCTGCCGCAGCTCATCAAGCTTGCACGGGAGACCGGCATTCCCATGGCAGCCACCAACGACTCCCACTATCTGCGCAAGGAGGATGCCAAAATGCAGGGCATCCTGCTCTGCATCCAGACCGGCAAGACCATTCAGGATGCGGATAAAATGGAGTTCCAGACCGACGAGTCTATGTCAAAACGACAGACGAAATGTACGAGCTGTTCTCCATGGTGCCGGAAGCCTGCGAGAATACCGCCAAAATTGCCGAACAGTGTAACTTTGATTTTGATTTTGGACACACTAAAATTCCATATTACAAAGCGCCGAACGGTATGGATAATCAGGCGTTTTTTGAAAAGCTCTGCTGGGAAGGTTTGGAGCGCCGCTACGGCCCCAATGTTCCGCAGGCCAACAAAGACCGTCTGGAATACGAGATCGGCGTGGTCAAAAAGATGGGCTACACGAACTACTATCTTATCGTGTGGGACTACGTGAACTACGCCAAGAGTCAGGGTATCCCGGTAGGCCCGGGCCGTGGCTCCGGCGCAGGCAGCATTGCGGCTTACAGTGTGGGCATCACGGATATCGACCCCATCCGTTATAACCTGATCTTTGAGCGCTTCCTGAACCCGGAGCGCGTCAGTATGCCAGATTTTGATGTGGACTTCTGCTACGAGCGCCGTCAGGAAGTGATCGATTACGTCAACCGGAAATATGGTGCCGACCATGTGGCTCAAATCGTTACCTTTGGCACCATGGCCGCCCGCAACGCCATCCGCGATGTGGGCCGCGTGATGGGCATTCCGTATCAGCAGGTAGATGTTGTGGCAAAGCAGGTGCCCATGGAGCTGAAAATGACGCTGAAGCGTGCGTTGGAGGTATCGCCGGAACTTAAGCGGATGTACGATACGACCCGCAGGTCACAGAGCTGATCGACACGGCCTTGAAGGTGGAGGGCATGCCCCGCCATGCTTCCACCCATGCGGCGGGTGTCGTCATTACCCCGGAGCCTACGGACTACTATCTGCCGCTGGCCACCAACGACGGCCTGCCTGTGACCCAGTTCAACATGACCGAGATCGAAGAACTTGGCCTTTTGAAGATGGACTTTCTGGGCCTGCGCACGCTGACCGTCATTCATGACGCGGAAACTGCTGTGCAGAAGCACCACCCGGAGTTCTCCATCCAGAAGCTGGATTACGACGACCCGGACACCTACAGGATGCTGGGGCAGGGAGACACCGAGGGTGTGTTCCAGCTGGAATCTTCCGGCATGAAGCAGGTGCTTGTGGGCCTGCAGCCGCAGAACCTAGAAGACATTATCGCTCTGATCAGCCTGTACCGTCCCGGCCCCATGGATTCGATCCCCACCTACCTGCGCAACCGCCACGAGCCGGACAAAATCAGCTATAAGACCCCACAGCTGGCCCACATTCTGGATGTGACCAATGGCTGCATCGTCTATCAGGAGCAGGTCATGCAGATCTTCCGGGAGCTGGCAGGTTTTTCTTTTGGTCAGGCAGACAATGTCCGCCGTGCCATGAGCAAAAAGAAACATGCCGTCATGGAGGCCGAGCGGGAGCACTTTGTGTACGGCTGCACCGATCCCGGCAACGAATGTCCCGGCTGTGTGGCAAACGGCATCTCTGAGAAAGTGGCCAATGAGATCTACGATGAAATGTCCAGTTTCGCTTCATATGCGTTCAATAAGAGCCATGCGGCCTGCTATGCCTATGTGGCATTCCAGACGGCCTACCTCAAGTGCCATTATCCCAGTGAGTTCATGGCGGCTTTGCTGACCAGTGTGCTGGATAACACGGATAAGGTCATTGAATATTCCGGCGAGTGTGCCCGCCTTGGCATCAAGGTGCTGCCGCCGGATGTGAATGTTTCCAACGGCGGCTTCACGGCGGATGGAAGCGGTCAGATCCGCTTTGGCCTGAATGCGGTCAAAAATGTGGGCCGCAACCTGATCGAGAATGTGGTGAAGGGGCGGCAGAAGAAGCCTTACACCAGCCTGTACGATTTCTGCAAGCGGATGCATGGCAATGAACTGAACCGCCGGGCAGTGGAGTGCCTCATCAAGGCCGGCGCATTCGATCATCTGGCAACAACCGCCACAGCCATGTGGAGGCCGTAGAGGGCATTCTGAAGAGCATTGAGACCGACTCTCGGCGCAATCTGGATGGACAGCTGGATCTGTTCTCGGTGATGAGCGGGGAAGCACAGAGCGGTGCTTCCGAGGATAACTATGAAATAAAGCAGCTGCCGGAATACAGCCATAAGGAACTGCTCCAGCAGGAAAAGGAAGTCAGCGGCCTGTATCTGTCCGGTCATCCGCTGGATGCTTACCGGGAACAATCGGCACGCATTGCATCCCACACCATCAAGGATCTTACAGGGGAAGATGCCCATGTGAAGGATGGAGAAAAAGTGCGCATTGTGTGCGCGGTGGTAAAAAGCCGCATGATGACCACAAAGTCCAACAGCATGATGGCTTTTACCAGCGTAGAAGATCTGACCGGCACCATGGAAGTGATCGTATTCCCAAAGGTGCTGGATGCTTTCCGGGATTCACTGCACGAAAATGCAGTCGTCGTGATCGATGGCAGACTGTCGGTACGGAGGATGAAGCTTCCAAGCTGCTGGCAGAGAGCATCGTCCCGATCGAAAATTACGATCCGGCCCGACTGGATAACGGCAGGCCGGACCCGATGAAAACGGCAGCAAAGAAGCTGTATATCCGTGTGCCTTCCGCAGCAGCAGGGAATATGCAAAGGTGGTCAATCTGCTTGGCATTTTTGATGGGGACATGCCGGTGCTCCTGTATCTGACCGATACCAAGCAGTATCTGCGTGTGCCGCGCCATCTGTACGCATCCGGCCATCCGCTGCTGTTCAAAGAGCTGGAAAGGCTGGTCGGAACGGACAACATTGCAACAAAATGACATTTCCGTGCACGAATCTTAACGCAAATCCGGCGGGATGGCTGTTTCCAAAATAAGGCGTTTGTGTTATAATGATTCAAGGCAAATGAAGTGCTTTGGACAGCGTTAAAACGGAGAGCGCTGTGATACCATTGGGTAAATGAAGAAACAAATTGGAGGGAAACTCTCGTATGGAAAAGCAGATCAAAACGATTGGCGTATTGACGAGCGGTGGTGATGCTCCTGGCATGAACGCTGCCGTGCGCGCCGTAGTCCGTACCGGCCTGCATAAGGGTTACCGCATGATCGGCATTCAGCGTGGCTACAATGGCCTGCTGAACGGCGAATGCTTTGAGATGAACCTGCGCAGTGTGTCGAACATCATCTCTGCAGGCGGTACCATTCTGTATACCGCCCGCTGTCTGGAATTCAAGACCAAGGAAGGTCAGGACAAGGGTGCAGAGAAGTGCCGCGAACTGGGCATTGATGCGCTGGTGGTCATTGGCGGCGACGGTTCTTACCGCGGCGCTCGTGAGCTGGCCCACCGCGGCATTCCGATGATCGGTCTGCCCGGCACTATTGACAACGATATTTCCTGCACCGATTACACCATTGGCTACGATACCGCCATGAATACCGCGCTGGAGATGATCGACAAGCTGCGCGATACCACCCAGAGCCACGACCGCTGCAGTGTGGTCGAGGTCATGGGCCGCAACGCCGGTTATATTGCTCTGAATGTTGCAATTGCTTCCGGCGCTATGGCTGTTCTACTGCCGGAGAAGGAATTTGACATGCAGCGTGATATTCTGGATAAGATCGCTGAGACTCAGAAGACCGGCAAGCGTCACTTCATTATTATTGTTGCCGAGGGTGTCGGCCATGCACAGGAGATCGCAAACGAGATTCAGGCACGCACCGGCATCGACTCCCGCGCCACCATTCTGGGCCATGTCCAGCGCGGTGGTTCTCCCACTCTGCGTGACCGTGTGAACGCTTCTGCAATGGGCTACCATGCCGTGTGCCTGCTGGAGCAGGGCAAGTATAACCGCATCGTCGGCATGAAGGGCGAAAAGCTGGTGGATTACCCTGTGGATGAAGCTCTTGAAATGACTAAGACGCTTGACCCGGTGCTGATCGACGTGTGTAACACCATTTCTATCTGATATTTATAAAGCCAATACTATGGAGCTGTTCTCTCGAAGAATCGGGAGGATGGCTCTTTTTTTGCGTTTTAACGCAAAATATATGAACTGACTGGAGCTTTCTGCATTTTTAAAAAAGAAAAATCGTGAATGAAAAGTGCATAGCTTAAAATTGAAATTTGTGGAAGGTGGTTTACGGGAAATTGTGGAGGAATACGCAGGGCGTGTTTTACTACTTTGGCAGGAAAATAACGATGATGCGTGAGGCAAAAATTGTAGCACAAAAAGCCAATTTTGTCTTGAACTTTTTGCCGTATGTGCTAGAATAAAAGAGAAAGGCATCCTTGTGTCCAACAGATATCTGGATGTGAATATTGGAAAGTAAATTCGGAGGTAATCACAATGGCTGATATGTTTGCACCGCTGGTAGCACAGCTGAAGGCAAATCCCAAGACGATCGTTTTCACCGAGGGCAATGATCCCCGCATTCTGGAGGCCGCTGCAAAGCTGCTGGCCGAGGGCGTGCTGAAGGTCGTCATGGTGGGCAACGAGGCTGAGTGCAAGGCTGCTGCTGCCGCCGGTAACTTTGATATTTCCGCTGCCGAGATCATCGACCCCGAGAACTATGCCGGTTTCGATGAGATGGTCAACACCATGGTGGAGCTGCGCAAGGGCAAGCAGACCGCTGAGGAGTGCACCGCTCTGCTGAAGAAGTCCAACTACTTCGGCACCATGCTGGTGAAGATGGGCAAGG
>ENA-OQCF01000076-OQCF01000076.1-human-gut-metagenome-genome-assembly--contig:-NODE-76-length-35125-cov-2.310846_pt1 | contig 35125 bp, 45 predicted proteins | sample MGYA00242756_ERZ504573 | MGnify/ENA primary metagenome ERZ504573 (study PRJEB26092, sample SAMD00036240) | human gut metagenome | host: Homo sapiens | study: EMG produced TPA metagenomics assembly of... | reverse complement strand
CTTCGGCGCATCGTTCGGCTGGAAACCCTACGATGAATACGACAACCCGGAGAACCAGATTATCGGCTCGAAAGTGAATGCTTATCTCAATGTGAACCTCTACTTAAAGTGGGCACTCTCCCTCAAGTTCGACCTGATGATAGGAGCTACCGGAAGCCACTTTTCCAACGGAAACACCCAATATCCCAACTCCGGTCTGAACACGGTGGACTGTAAAGTGGGGCTGGTATATAACTTTAACCGCAGAGCGGATGAGCTTGCCCAGTCATGGCAACGCCCTATCGTTCCTCCATTCCCCCGCCACGTCAGCTACGACCTGACTTTGTTCGGCTCCTGGCGAAAGAAAGCAGTGGCCCATGAAGGCAGTAGTGGCCAGGTACCCGCACCCGGCACTTACAACGTGTTCGGTTTCAGCTTTGCACCCATGTACAACTTCGGCTATAAATTCCGCGCCGGTGTGGCGTTGGACGGCGTATACGACCACAGTGCGAACATGAAAGAATCGTACGAAAGAAGAGAACGGCTTCTATACCCCGCCTGCCAAAAAGCAGATGGCGCTGGCTTATCTGCCCGCGGAGAGTTTGTCATGCCTTACTTCACGGTAGGTATCGGTCTGGGAGCCAACGTTCTGCACGGCGGCGGTGACATGAAGTCTTTCTATCAGATTCTTGCCCTGAAAATAGACGTAACACGCAATTCGTATCTCCATATAGGATATACCTCCGGGAATTTCATGAGCCAATTATCTGATGTTGGGTATCGGCTATCGGTTCAATAACAAACGCCCCAAGCTGTTCTGAACAATAAAGAGGAGGCTATTTATATAGATTCTTTTATTTCATCTGCAAGCACATATTAGCAAGTGCCACGCGCATATCATCTACTATATATTATAGTTAGTTTGTTAGTTCACAGCGATGAACACTTTGTTCAAGTATAGAGAAACAGTTTGTTCCAATAAGGAAAAACAGTTTGTTTTCATATGATGAAACGAAATGTTTTGTTAAGGGAAACACTTTGTTCGCCATAATGAAACAACTTGTTCTATTAAGGGAAACACTTTGTTCGCTATAGAGAAACGGTCTTTCATATCAAGAGCTTATAAAGAAAAAGCTCTGCAAATCAATGATTCACAGAGCTTAATCGAGTACTCGAAGCGGGACTTGAACCCGCACAGCCGCAATGGCCAAAGGATTTTAAGTCCTTCGTGTCTACCATTCCACCATTCGAGCATCCTAAAAAGGGAAAAGAGAGCGGAAAACGAGACTCGAACTCGCGACCCTAACCTTGGCAAGGTTATGCTCTACCAACTGAGCTATTTCCGCATTTGGAGAACGGGTGCAAAGATAAACAGTTTTCCCGTTTCTGCCAATTTTTTTTTATAAAAGTACAGTACTCGCAGCGGGACTTGAACCCGCAGAACCTTTTACCTGCCCAGCAACTCTTTCTCTGCAGCTTGCATGGTCTCAAAATTGAAACCATCTACCACTTTCTGCATCAAGGCAGAGACTTCATCGTTGCAAAGGTTTCCGATACTGCCTTCATGGGTATGATGTACCTCTTTGCTGTGCGAGAAGTTTCCGGCTTCAATATCCAGTCCCACCTTCTTGTAGCATCGCGGAAAGGCATCCCTTCACGTGCCAAGCGGTTGACTTCCTCCACACTGAAAATAAGCAGATACTTGTCATCATCAAGAATATGTTCGTTCACCTTGATTTCATTCATAATGTAAGTCGTCATCTGCAGACAGTCTTTCAGTTCCTGAAAAGCGAGCAGGAAGACCTCTTTGATAATCTGCAAGTCACGGAAATAGCCGGAAGGAAGATTGTTGGCTATCATCATAATCTGCTGGGGAAGGGATTGCAGTTTGTTGCACTTGGCACGCGTCAGTTCAAAGACGTCCGGGTTCTTCTTGTGAGGCATGATGCTGGAGCCGGTAGTGCAATCGTCCGGCAGCTTCACAAAACCGAAGTTCTGACTGTTGAACATACATGCGTCAAAAGCCAATTTCGATATGGTTCCGGCCACACTGGCAAGGGCGAAAGCTACATTACGCTCCATTTTGCCACGCCCCATCTGGGCATACACTACGTTGTAGTTGAGGGAATCAAATCCCAAAAGACGGGTAGTCATCGTACGGTTCAGCGGGAACGAGGAACCGTATCCCGCAGCAGAACCCAAAGGATTGCGGTTGCACATCTTGAAAGCTGCCTGAAGGAACATCATATCGTCCACCAGGCTCTCGGCATATGCCCCAAACCAGAGTCCGAAAGAAGATGGCATGGCTATCTGCAAGTGTGTATAACCCGGCATCAGTACATCCTTGTAGCGTTCGCTCTGCATAATCAGCACATGGAACAATTGTTCCACAGCCTCCGCCACTTCCTTTATCTCTGCACGGGTAAAGAGCTTCAAATCGAGCAACACCTGGTCGTTGCGCGAACGTCCGCTGTGTATTTTCTTACCTATATCACCCAAGTTGCGCGTCAGCATAAGTTCCACTTGTGAGTGAACGTCTTCCACTCCCTCTTCTATCACAAATTCTCCACGCTCGGCCATCGCTAGATTTTCTTTAATTCGGCCAGCAATTGCCGCAGTTCTTCCTTCGTCAACAAGCCAATGCTTTCGAGCATCGTGATGTGCGCCATGGAACCCAGCACATCGTGCTTTGCCAAATAAAGGTCCATTTCACGGTCACGGCCTACCGTGAAGCGTTCGATATCCTTATTTACCTGAACGGATTTTTCCCAAAGTTTCTGAGCCACGTTGTTTCTAATGATTAATGATTAATATTGTATCATCGCCAGCATATCTGCCATCTTCTCCAATCCTTCCTGCAAGGGTTTCTGCACCATGGCCTTCATAAACGGATTTATATCCATGCCGATGGTCAGCTTCATCTTGCATTCGGTTTCAGTGACGGGTACAATCTGTATCCACAAATTGAAGGGCAGCGGTGAAGTGGTTGTTGCAAACTTGATACACTTGCAAGGTTCCTTCTCCACAATCTGCAACGTAATCTTTCCCACGGGAGCCACCTCTATCGTCATGCTCTCCGCATCAAAACTCAAGTTCTTCACTTTGTCTTCAGGCAGACGGTCTTTCACCTTCTCCAGATTGCTCAAGTCGGAAAGCTTTTCATAAACAGCTTCTTGTGAAGCCGGTACAACTTTCACTCCACTCTCAAATTTCGTCATAATCAATCGTATTCAAAAAGAAAAAAGAACTATCCGGACAGAATCTATCCGAATGGCTCTTTTATCCATATTAACATTTTTACAAATAAGTTCTTATTTCCCGGACTCCCAATGTGCAGGGTCTTTACGCCATTCATTCAGAGTCTCCACATCTTCTTCCTCGATATAGCCGTACGCAACGCCACTTCCATCACAGCCTCGTAATTGGTCAGCGTCACCAAAGGCACTTTGGCATCCTTGAAGCCTTTTCGGCAACCGGGAAACCATAAGTATAGGCAGCCACCATGCCGATGACCTCACATCCGTCACGGCGGATAGCCTCTACAGCCTTTAAGCTGCTTCCACCCGTAGAAATCAAATCTTCCACGACTACCACCTTCATGCCGGGACGAAGTTCACCTTCAATCAGATTCTCCAGTCCATGGTCTTTCGGAGTGGAGCGTACATATACAAACGGCAGGTTCAATGCATCGGCACCAAGCACCTTGCGGGATAGCCCCCGTTGCCACACCGGCAATGGCATCCACCTGTCCGAAACGTTCCAAAATCAGACGCGTAATTTCAATCTTCACGAAACTACGGAGAGAAGGATAAGAAAGGGTTTTGCGGTTATCACAATAAAACGGAGACTTCCATCCGGATGCCCAAGTGAACGGGTTAGCCGGTTGTAGTTTAATCGCTTTTATCTTCAGCAACTTCTCTGCAAACAATCTTTCTAAAGTTTTCATAGCAAAACTAATCTATATATGATAAATATGGCGCAAAAATACGGAAACAGAATGAGAATAAAAAAGAGAAAGCCGATAATTTTCATTCGGAGTAGTCATTTTCCTCAGAAACCTCTATGCAACGACATATATCCTTCATTTCGAACCCTCTGCTCAAGCAAAACGCACCAATTTGCCATTCAACTCATACTCACTTTCGGCACGGACGCTTTTACGCTTTGCCACCAGCAGCTTCTGCAGGACGGCGTGGTATTCCTCCTCATCAATCTCGTTCAAATAGGGCCAATAGACAGATGAAGATATCTTTTTCAACTGGAGCGCCTGCCCTATCTTCATCTTGCCCCATTTGGCAAAACGGTATTTGTCGTTGATGAAAGCGCGGCAGAAGCGCTCTTCATCAATGTACTTCTCTTGTTCCAGACGGTTGATGATACGGTCTATGGCATCATAGGCAATGCCCCAGCGTTGCAGTTTCTCCGCAATCTCCGCCCGGCAATGCTCGGCAGTGGAGCAATATGCCGCCACTCTGTTCAAAGCTTCAGTTTCAGTTATTTCTATCATCGTTCTGCAATTACGTACGGTCGTTGCCGGAAATATCTTTTCGGATACGGACATTCGTATAGCCTTGCTTGCGAAGCATCGAAGCGACAGCCTCTCCAAATGCCCGGTTGATTTCAAAATAGAGTCGGCCGCCGGCCGTCAGCATGCTCCGTCCCAGTTCACCTATACGCCGATAGAAACGGAGCGGGTCGCTATCTGGAACAAACAACGCCGTGAGTTCCCAGTTCAAGACGTTTGGTTCCATATCCCGCTTTTCTGTTTCCGTAACATAAGGCGGATTACTGACGATTACATCAAAACATTCACCCTCAACCGGTTGATACGTCAGGACATCACGCTGTACAAATAGCACGGAGGCCTGCAAAAGGTGGTTATTGTCGCCGGCTATGGCAAGAGCTTCTCCGGAAATGTCCCAAGCTGTTACTTCCGCCTCCGGCAACTCCTTAGACAAAGTGACGGCAATACACCCGCTTCCGGTGCCAATGTCGAGAATACGGGAAACCGGAGCGACTTCCTTCAGCATCCTCTCCACCAGTTCTTCCGTTTCGGGACGGGGAATAAGCACCCCCCGGAGCCACCCGAAAAGTACGCCCCAGGAAACGGGAAGTACCCTGCACATACTGTATGGGCTCAAAATTGCACAGACGGGAAAGAATGCTTTCCAATTCCCTTTCATCGTTTGGAGATAAAATCATATCTTTGCCCAGGTAATAGTCAATATTACCCTGACCAAACATTTCACAGCAGACAATACGGGAAAGATTGGCCGCCTCCCGGGGAGGGTAGCATTCCTGCAAAGCACTGCGGATATGTGAAACGGTTACATTCATTCGGGGTCCGGTTTTATTCGGGCTGCAAAAGTAATCATTAATTTTGATTATTCAACCAAAAGGTAAGCAAGGATATGAATTCAGAAGAAGAGAAATACATGCTGTGATGTATCCAACTGGCACAAAACGGGCTATGCAATGCAGCACCCAACCCGATGGTGGGGGCGGTAATAGTATGTGACGGGAAAATCATAGGCGAGGGATACCATGTGCGCTGTGGAGAAGCCCACGCCGAGGTCAACGCCATCCGTTCCGTGAAAGACACGTCCCTGCTGAAACGTTCCACCATCTATGTCAGCCTGGAACCGTGTTCGCACTATGGCAAAACTCCTCCTTGTGCAGACCTCATCATCGAGAAGCAGATTCCACGTATCGTCATCGGGTGCCGGGACCCTTTTTCTAAGGTTGCGGGCCGGGGCATACAGAAACTGAAGGATGCCGGACGTGAAGTTATTGTCGGAGTGCTGGAAACAGAATGTCGGCAGCTCATCCGCAGGTTCATCACTTTCCATACTTTGCGACGCCCCTACATCACCCTAAAATGGGCGGAATCTTCTGACAGATATATCGATTACTCCCGCACGGACGGTAAACCAGTTATCCTCTCCAGCCTGCTGACTTCGATGCTGGTACACAAGAAACGGGCAGAGCACAGTGCCATATTAGTAGGTACCCGTACGGCTGAACTGGACAATCCCGGCCTGAATGTCCGCCATTGGTACGGCTGTTCACCGGTACGTATCGTGCTGGACCGGCAACAAAAGCTATCCCCCAACCTTCACCTATTTGACGGTAGCGTGCCGACCCTCGTTTTTACAGAAGCCCCGCACGCTCCGCTACCGAATGTAGAGTATCTGCCAGTCAGCGACTACCGGCGGGATGTACTCCCCGAAATCATGGAAACGCTGTATACACGCGGATTACAATCCCTTTTGGTAGAGGGTGGCAGCCAAACGCTCCAATCCTTCATTGATGCCGGATTGTGGGACGAAATCTTTGTGGAAGAAGCTCCGTACCTTCTTCATTCCGGCGTCAAAGCACCCGAAATCAGTGACGGATATCCATTTGCAACAGAGTATTCTTTTGGCAGGAGTTTTCGCCATTATACGGCCTCAAGAAACAGTCAATAGCCTCATTTCAGGGCTTTTTTATCGAGAAAAAGGGGGATATTATCTATAATTTTATATAAAACTTCCCCGTAAAGCTGTTTATAGAAAAAAAATGTTCCTATTTTTGCAACTTGTAAATAAACACTAACTTTCAAAATGAGAATAAAGTTTCTATCAGTAATTGTGAGTTTTCTTATTGTGTCATTTGCTCTAAGTTCATGCCTTGACTCTGACGACAATTATGAATTCAGCTCCGATGCTACTATACATGCTTTTGGTATCGATACCATACATGGCAAACATTACAAATTTACAATTGACCAGCTCAATAGACTCATCTATAACAGAGACTCATTGCCTGTAGGTTCAGACACCATCATTGACCGTATTCTGATTGATACTATGACCGTTACCGGTTGGATAACTTCAGGCTCGCCTACCGACACGGTATTCGTCATATCGGACTCCGTGGATTTGAGACCCGCCATGAACAACGATGCCGGCATGCTGTTCAAAGCACATGCCGCCGACGGCGTTACAGTCCGCGAATATAACTGAAAGTTAATGTACATCTGCAAGACCCGGACTCACTCGTTTGGACAGACATGCAGAAAAGAGGAAATGTATTCTCCAATACCATCAATTCAGGTCAGCAAAAAGCGGTTGTACTGGGAGACGAACTATTTGTCTACACTTCCAACACTACTGCTTACAAGACATCGACTGCGCCCGATAAATACAACTGGAGCAAAGTCAATGTCAGCAACCTCCCCTCAGACGTAAAGCTGACATCTGCCGTAGAGTATAACAGTGCGCTTTATATGGTTACAGAAAGCAAAAGAGTATTCAGTTCCACCAACGGCGCCGCCTGGACAGAAGTCACTACATTGGGAGACAATGTTATAGTCCTCATCAATGGTTTCTCCGACCGGCTCTCGGGTATTGTGGAAATCAACGGAAAGCAATATTTCAACATCTGTAAAGACGGAAAGAATTGGGAAGCGGAAAACACTGCTGACAACCTTATCCTTGAAGAAGTCCCGGCAGGATTCCCTACCGAAAACATATCCACCACCCAGACCAGCACCGGCAATGGTGTAGAGAAGGTGGTTCTGGCAGGAATGCCGCTAGCCAACGAAAAAGAGACAACACCTTGGTTCTCATTGGACGGCAAAGGTTGGGCAAGCCTGGCCAACACCATGTATGACACATATTGTCCCGGCATGGACAACCCAGCCATCATGTACTATGGCGGCATGTTCTATTGCTTCGGAGGGGAACTTGACGCTATCTACAGCTCCATCACCGGCATTGCATGGAGCAAGACAGAAACCAAATTCCTGTTACCCCAGGAATTCAAAGGAAAAGGCGCGTACTCCATTATAGTGGAACCGACAAAAGACAAAACTGTGGCCCCGGCAGACAAACGGGACTTCATTTGGGTGATATTCGGCGGTAACGGCACCAAAAATGAAGTATGCGCGGACGTCTTAACAGATTGGGCTTCGAAATACAATAATAATGATGTCATATAAGGAAGAAATCGATCTAAACCGGATACCCCAGCACGTGGCGATTATCATGGACGGTAACGGACGGTGGGCCAAGCAGCGTGGACACGAACGCAGCTATGGACATCAGGCCGGCGCAGAGACTGTGCACGTCATTGCAGAGGAAGCCGCTAAATTAGGAGTCAGATACCTTACTTTATATACGTTCTCTACCGAGAACTGGAATCGTCCGTCGGACGAGGTAGCTGCCTTGATGGGGCTGCTCTTCGACTCCATAGAGGAAGAGACGTTCATGAAGAACAATATCAGTTTCCGAGTAATAGGAGATAATTGAAAAACTGCCAAGTCAACGTACAGCAACGGCTCAAACACTTGCGTGGCACACACCTCCCACAACACGGGAATGTGCCTGGTGCTGGCATTGAGCTACTCTTCCGCTGGGAAATAACGGAGGCTGCCCGGCAAATAGCCGGTTTGGTACAGAAAGGTGAGTTGAAACCCGAACAAATCGACAGTGAGCTCATATCCCGTCATCTGACGACCCACTTCATGCCCGACCCCGACCTGCTGATACGTACCGGAGGAGAGCTCCGCCTCAGTAACTACATGCTCTGGCAATGCGCCTATTCGGAACTTTATTTCTGTGATACCTATTGGCCCGACTTCCGTGAAGAAGAACTACGCAAAGCCATATGTGACTATCAGAAACGCGAACGCAGGTTCGGCAAGACCAGCGAGCAAATCAATTAATCACCGGACACACAAATAGTAAATAGTAAATTGTAAAATAGTAAATAAAAAGATGCACTATCGTATTTTCTCCATACTCGTAACGTTTGTCTGCCTTTTCGGCTGCGCACTGACAACAGCAGCACAGGACGTAAACAACACCGATGAAACCGAAAAGCCGGTTATACTCTATTCGGGAACCCCCAAGAAGTATGAAATAGCCGACATTAAGGTCGAAGGAGCCCAGAACTATGAAGATTATGTAATTGTCGGATTGTCCGGACTATCCAAAGGGCAGACTATCACCGTGCCGGGTGACGAGATTACACAAGCTTGTAAGCGCTACTGGCGCCACGGTCTGTTCTCTGACGTGGAAATTACAGCAGACAAGATTGAAGGCGACCAAATTTGGCTGACCATTCATCTGACCATGCGTCCGCGTGTTTCCGACATACGCTACAACGGTGTGAAGAAGTCGGAGCGTGAAGACCTGGAAAGCAGAATCGGCATGATAAAGGGCGGTCAGATTACACCTAACCTGGTGGACCGCGCCAAGACCCTGATAAAGCGCTACTTTGACGACAAGGGCTTCAAGAATGCAGATGTAATCATCACCCAACGTGATGATCCAGAAAAGAAGAATGAAGTGATTGTCAACATCGACATCGACAAGAAGGAGAAAGTGAAAAGTACATCAAATCACCATTGTAGCAACGAGGCCCTCACGACCAAGAAGCTGAAGCGTGTGATGAAGAAAACAAACGAAAAGGGCAAGCTGCTCAATCTGTTCCGCACCAAGAAATTCATTGAGGACAACTACGAAGCGGACAAACAACTGATTATCGACAAATACAACGAACTGGGTTATCGTGACGCCATCATCGTGACAGACAGTATCAAGCCCTACGATGACCGCACGGTAGACATCTTCATGCAGATTGAGGAAGGACAGAAATACTACCTCCGCAATGTAACCTGGGTAGGTAACACACTGTATCCTTCCGAACAACTGAACTTCCTCCTCCAGATGAAGAAGGGTGACGTCTACAACCAAAAGTTACTTGAAGAACGTACAATGACCGATGACGATGCCATCGGCAACCTCTACTACAACAACGGTTATCTGTTCTACAGCCTCGAACCGGTGGAAGTAAACATCGTGGGCGACTCCATCGACCTGGAAATGCGTATCTACGAAGCCGCCAGGCTACCATCAATAAAGTCAGCATCAACGGTAACGACCGTTTGTATGAAAACGTAGTACGCCGTGAACTCCGTACCCGTCCGGGCGAACTCTTCAGCGTGAAGACTGATGCGTTCCATGCGTGAAATCCAGCAGATGGGACACTTCGACCCCGAACAAATCCAACCCGACATCCAGCCGAGACCGGAAGACGGCACGGTAGACATCGGTTATGACCTTGTATCCAAAGCCAACGACCAGGTAGAGTTCTCCGCCGGTTGGGGACAAACAGGTATTATCGGTAAGTTAAGTCTGAAGTTCACTAACTTCTCTCTGGCCAACCTGCTTCACCCGGGTGAGAACTACCGCGGTATCCTCCCGCAAGGTGACGGCCAGACATTGACCATCAGCGGCCAGACCAATGCCAAATACTATCAGTCATACAGCGTTTCATTCTACGACCCGTGGTTTGGCGGTAAACGCCCGAATGCATTCTCCGTATCGGCTTTCTATTCCCGCCAGACCGACATCAGTAGCCGTTATTACAATTCGGCCTACATGAACAGCTATTACAACAGCTATTATAGTGGTATGTATGGCTACGGTATGTACAACTACGGCAATTACAACAACTACGAGAACTATTACGACCCGGACAAATCTATCCAGATGTATGGTCTTGCAGTGATGTTCGGTAAGCGCTTGAAGTGGCCGGATGACTATTTCCAATTCACAGCCGAGTTGTCTTACCAACGCTATGTTCTGAGTGACTGGCAGTACTTCCCGGTTACCAACGGTAAGTGTAATAACCTCAGCCTCAACTTGACCTTGTCCCGTAGCTCTATCGACAACCCGATTTATCCGCGCCAAGGTTCCGAGTTCTCGTTGTCTGCACAAATCACACCGCCTTTCTCTCTGTTCGACGGTACCGATTACAGCAAGTACAGCACCAGCAGCCAGGAAGACATGAACAAGATGCACAAGTGGATTGAATACCACAAGTGGAAATTCAAATCCAAAATCTATATCCCGTTAATGGATCCGATTACCGTTAAACGTACTCCGGTTATTGATGGGACGTGTAGAATTCGGTTTGCTGGGACATTACAACAAATACAAAAAAGTCTCCGTTCGAAACGTTTGACGTGGGTGGTGACGGTATGACCGGCTACTCCAGCTATGCTACAGAAAGTATCGCACTTCGTGGTTATGAGAACAGTTCATTGACTCCATACGGTTCTGAAGGTTATGCCTATACACGTCTCGGACTGGAATTAAGATATCCTTTGATGCTCGAAACAAGTACCAGTATTTATGCGTTAACGTTTGTGGAAGCCGGTAATGCATGGCATGATGTCAATAAGTTCAACCCGTTCGAGTTGAAACGTTCAGCCGGTGTCGGTGTCCGTATCTTCCTGCCGATGATTGGTATGATGGGGATTGACTGGGCTTACGGTTTCGACAAAATAATGGGTTCCTCGCAATATGGCGGTAGCCAGTTCCACTTCATCCTGGGACAAGAATTCTAAGCAATGGACGATAGACAATTATCCATCGTCAATTAAATAAATATCGTTATGAAGAAGAGTTTATTGATCCTTTTTACGCTGTTTGCAGTAAGTATAACAGCCGGTGCACAGAAGTTCGCCTTGATTGACATGGAATATATCCTGAAAAATATTCCTGCTTACGAACGTGCCAATGAACAACTGGAACAAGCCTCCAGACAATGGCAGAGTGAAGTCGAAAAGATTTCCGAAGAAGCCAAGACTCTGTACAAGAACTATCAGTCTCAGATTGCTTCCCTTTCTGAAACACAAAGAGGCAAAAAGGAAGAAGAGATTGTCGCTAAAGAGAAATCGGCAGCCGAGCTACGCCGCAAATACTTCGGTCCGGAAGGCGAACTGTATAAAAAACGTGAAAGTCTGATGCAACCCATTCAAGATGAAATATACAATGCTGTAAAGGAAATTGCTACACAGAACGGATATGCGGTAGTTGTAGACCGTGCTTCCGCATCAAGTATCATTTTTGCCTCGCCAAGTATTGACGTCAGCAATGAAGTACTTGCAAAACTGGGATATTCAAATTAATTTCATACATTTGTTTCAGAATATAGACTGCATTCAAGATTAAAAATAAGCTTGCTTATTTTGTATTGCGTTCAGTTTGCGCTATATTTGCCCCCGACGAATAATCATTCAAATAAATAATAAACATTATGCTTAAAAAAAATCGCACTACTCGTAGTTATGTTCGCCCTCCCGCTGGGAGCTATGGCGCAAGCTAAATTCGCTCACATCGAATTCTCAAGATGTAATCGCTGTTATGCCTGAATTTACCAAAGCCCAAGCTGACTTGGACGCCATGTCTAAAAAAATACCAGGATGAAATGCAGCGTACCAACGAAGAATTCCAAAAGAAGTACCAAGAATTCCTGGCACAAGCCGACTCTCTGCCGAAAAACATTGCAGAAAAGACGTCAGAAAGAAGCTGCAAGGATATGGCTCAACGTCAGGAACAGTTCCAACAAGAAGCTTATCAAAGTATGCAGAAAGCACAGCAAGATGCTATGGCTCCCATCTATAAGAAACTGGACGAAGCCATCCAAGCTGTCGGCAAAACTGAAGGTGTTGTCTACATTTTTGACTTAGCCCGTACCCCGATACCATTCGTAGGAGCACAGAGCGTTGATGTAACTGCCAAAGTCAAAACGCAATTGGGCATTAAATAATAGAATTATTTATGATAAAGCAAGCGCGGATAGTTTTATCCGCGCTTTATTTTTTATACATTACTGAGAAATTTGAATTATCTTTGCATGGTACATAGCCTTTAGAACGCATGAAACAGACATTACCTTCTGCAGCCGGTCCCATCGGAATATTCGATTCCGGATATGGCGGACTGACCATCCTAAGCAAGATACGGGAAGTCCTTCCCCAATATGACTACATTTACCTGGGCGACAACGCACGTGCGCCTTACGGGACCCGCTCATTCGAGATTGTCTATGAGTTCACCTTGCAGGCAGTCACCAAACTGTTCGAGATGGGATGCCATCTTGTCATCCTGGCATGCAATACAGCTTCGGCAAAAGCCTGCGCAACATACAAATGAATGATTTGCCCCGCCTCGACCAATGCGTCGTGTGTTGGGAGTAATCCGCCCAACCGTAGAATGCATAGGGAACATAACCCAAAGCCGCCATGTGGGAGTGCTTGCCACAGCAGGAACCATCAAGTCTGAATCCTATCCGCTGGAAGTGCATAAACTCTTCCCCGACATCAAAGTGAGCGGTGAAGCCTGCCCTCTATGGGTATCCCTCGTAGAAAACAACGAGGCACAAGGTGAGGGTACCGACTACTTCATACGCAAGAACATCGGCAACCTGCTGGCCAAAGACACACAGATAGATACCGTCATTCTAGCTGCACGCACTTCCCGCTGCTGCTGCCCAAGATACAGCAATACATGCCCGACGGCATCACGACCGTCACCCAAGGGGAACTGGTGGCAGACAGTCTGAAAGACTATCTTCACCGTCATCCGGAAATGGACAAAAAATGTACCAAAGGTGGAAGATGCGTCTACCGCACCACGGAATCGGAGGAGAAATTCACAGAATCGGCTTCTACTTTCCTGAATGAATCGATAAGAGTTGAGAGGATTGAACTATAAATCCGTCAGCATTAAACATTAAAACAAAAACATTTGTTATATTTGTAAGACAGAAACCTCTAAATTCTTACCATCATGAAAGAAGAAGATAAAAGCAAACTCGTTGAGGTGTTCACCGGTTCACCGTGGGAAGCAGAACTTGTAAAGAGCCTGCTGGGAAATAGTGATATTGAAGCTGTAACAAAAGACGGAATGGTAGTAAACGTTGTACTGCCTGCCACTGCGGTAGATGTTTCCGTTCTCGTCAATGAGAAGGACTACGAAGCCGCCATGGAAGTAGTCCGTGAATACGAAAAGAGAGAAAATGGAGATTGATTTCAATAGAATTGCTGTCAAGGTAGGCAGCAATGTTTTGACACGTCGTGACGGCACTCTCGACGTCACCCGCATGTCCGCTTTGGTGGACCAGATAGCCGAGTTGCACAAGGCCGGCATAGAAATAATACTTGTTTCTTCCGGAGCCGTTGCTTCGGGACGTAGCGAAGTGCGCCCCACCAAGAAGTTGGACAGCGTAGACCAGCGCCAGCTCTTTTCCGCTGTAGGGCAGGCCAAGCTCATCAACCGTTACTACGAACTGTTCCGGGAGCATGGAATCCCCGTGGGACAAGTGCTCACAATGAAAGAGAACTTTTCCACCCGCCGCCATTACCTCAACCAGAAAAACTGTATGACCGTAATGCTGGAGAACGGCGTCATTCCTATTGTCAATGAGAACGACACCATCTCCGTGAGCGAACTGATGTTCACCGACAACGATGAGCTGTCCGGCTGATAGCTCCATGATGGATGCCCAGGCACTAATCATTCTCAGCAATATAGACGGTATCTACAACGGTTCACCCGCCGACCCGAATTCTCAGGTCATCCGTGAAATAGAACAAGGCAAAGACCTCTCCTCCTACATACAAACTTCCAAATCCAGCTTCGGACGCGGCGGTATGCTGACAAAAAACCAACATTGCCCGCAAAGTGGCGGATGAGGGCATCACAGTAATCATAGCCAATGGGAAGCGGGACAACATCCTCGTGAAAATAATGAAGAATGAAGAATTAAACTATACCCGTTTCATTCCATCTCCGGAACCGGTATCGAGCATCAAGAAATGGATTGCACACAGCGAAGGGTTTGCCAAAGGGGAACTGCACATCAATCATTGTGCCACCGAACTGCTCTTCTCGGACAAAGCAGTAAGCATCCTACCGGTAGGTATCACTGACGTTATAGGCGAGTTCGAGAAGGACGACATCGTACGGATTATCGACTTCGGCGGTAAACCCATCGGTGTGGGAAAAGCCAACTGTGACTCCAGCCAGGCACGGGAAACGATGGGAAAACATGGAAAGAAACCCGTAGTGCACTACGACTACCTATATATAGAATAAGCCACAGACGGATACTATCCCACAATATATATACTTGCATATTTATCACTCTATATTCAATAAAAAAATGAACTTAAACAAAACTTTTGTCGCCGTACAAGATGCCAGCCGTAACATGTTAGCGTTGAGCGACAAAGAAATCAATCAAATATTACTGGCTGTTGCAGACGCTGCCATAAACAAAACAGACTTCATTCTGAGTGAAAACCAGAAGGATTTGGAGCGTATGCCTTCTACCGACCCTAAATACGACCGCCTGAAACTGACAAAAAGCCGTTTGCAGGACATCGCTGCGGACATCCGCAACGTAGCTGCCCTCCCTTCTCCTCTGGGAAAAGTCCTTAAAGAGAACGTATTACCCAACGGATTGAAGATAAAAAGGGTCAGTGTACCTTTCGGCGTCATAGGCATTATCTACGAAGCCCGTCCCAACGTCAGTTCGATGTCTTCTCACTCTGCCTTAAAAGCGGCAATGCTGTATTCTGAAAGGCGGAAGCGATGCAGACTATTCCAACCGTGCCATAATCAGCGTGATACACGAGGTACTGGAGCATTTCAACGTAGATACACATATCGTAGAACTGCTTCCTGCCGACAGAGAAGCGACTGCCGAACTACTGCATGCCAACGATTATGTAGATTTGATAATTCCGCGCGGCAGCAGCAGCCTGATAAATTTCGTACGCCAGAATGCCACAGTACCGGTTATAGAGACAGGTGCCGGCGTATGCCATGCGTTCTTCGACCGCTATGGCGATATAAGCATAGGTCCATCCATCATTGCCAATGCAAAGACACGCCGTGTCAGTGTATGCAACGCTTTGGATTGCCTGATTATCGAAGCGACAGCCTGGCTGATTTGCCCGGCCTATGCCTGCCGCTACAATCAAGCAATGTAGAGATATTTGCCGATGAACCCGCCTACCACAGTCTGCGTGACAAATATCCCGTCGAGCTGTTGAGACTTGCCACTGAAGACTGCTACGGCAGAGAGTTCCTGGACTACAAGATGGCCATTAAAACCGTGAATTCTTTCCAGGAAGCATTGGCACATATCCGGGAGTACGGTTCCAAACATAGCGAATGCATCATTACGGACGACAAGACACGTGCCGAATGGTTCTGCCGGGAAGTGGACGCCGCTTGCGTATACGTCAATGCACCGACCTCTTTCACCGACGGCGCACAATTCGGGCTCGGTGCCGAGATCGGCATCAGCACACAGAAGCTGCACGCCCGCGGTCCGATGGCTCTGGAAGAAATCACCACATACAAATGGATTGTTGAAGGTTCCGGACAGACCAGACCTTGACAGCCGAATAACAAAGATATAGATACACTAAAAAGACTGTAAATATGAAGAACTTTACTTGCGTGCAGGACATCGGTAACCTGAAGTCTGCACTGGACGAAGCATTCGAGATTAAAAAAGACCGTTTCAAATATGTGGAACTGGGACGTAACAAAACGTTGATGATGATTTTCTTCAACTCCAGCCTGCGCACCCGCCTCAGTACACAGAAGGCGGCACTGAACCTGGGCATGAACGTCATTGTACTGGACATCAACCAGGGAGCCTGGAAACTGGAGACAGAGCGTGGCGTCATCATGGACGGTGACAAACCGGAACACTTACTGGAAGCCATTCCCGTGATGGGCTGCTATTGCGACGTCATCGGCGTACGTTCTTTTGCACGTTTCGAAAGTAAGGAAGACGATTACAACGAAGTGATACTGGAGCAGTTCATCAAGCATTCCGGCCGGCCGGTATTCTCCATGGAGGCTGCCACACGCCATCCGCTGCAGAGTTTTTGCCGACCTGATAACCATTGAGGAATATAAGAAGACGGCACGCCCCAAAGTAGTGATGACATGGGCTCCACATCCGCGTCCATTGCCTCAGGCTGTCCCCAACTCCTTTGCCGAATGGATGAATGCAACTGATTATGACTTTGTGATTACACATCCCGAAGGTTATGAACTCGACCCCAAGTTCGTAGGAAATGCCCGCGTAGAATATGACCAGATGAAAGCTTTTGAAGGGGCCGATTTTGTCTATGCCAAGAACTGGGCGGCCTATACAGGCGACAACTACGGACAAATATTGAGCAAAGACCGCACCTGGACAGTAGGCGAGCGCCAGATGGCCGTTACCAACAATGCCTACTTCATGCACTGCCTGCCGGTTCGACGCAACATGATTGTGACGGATGATGTGATAGAAAGCCCGCAGTCCATCGTAATCCCCGAAGCGGCCAACCGGGAGATTTCAGCAACAGTGGTGCTGAAGAGACTGCTTGAAAGCCTCTAACCAGAGGACAAGACTACTTTATTCTTTTTAGGCGCGGATTACGCGGAAAACGCGGATTCTTTTCTTAAATTTTTCCGTGAAATCCGCGTAATCGCGCCTAAAAAGAAATTATAGCAAATGCATTTCAGCTGCACCGCTATTACTTTTCCACTTCCTTGCCCGCTTCTTCCCAACCGATGAAACCTTTGTCAAGGTCATAGATTATATATCCTTTTTTGCTCAGTATGGCAGCGGCCTTTTTACTACGCTTACCACTACGACAATATACTGCAACCGGTTTGTCCTTCTGCAGAGTGGAGTCGGCCATCGTTTCAAACGACTCATCCAGCACATTGATATTGATACTGTAGGGCACGTGTCCTTCCGAGTATTCGGCAACAGTACGCACATCCAGAAGCTGCACCTCCGGATTGGCTATCAATGTGGAAAAGTCATCTACCGAAACAGACTTGAACTGTCCCTCCTTCTGCTGGCAGGAAAAGAGGGTGGTAAAAACGAGGCAAAAGCCCGCGAACAATGTCTTCATCGAATATTTCATTTTAGTCAGGGTTATAAACAAAATCGTAAGTCTTGATGTCACCGGAATAAGTGTGCACACTGAAATGAACCATAACCTTCTGTATACCCACTGCCGCATACTGCCGCAAAGGTACGGAAGCGTAGGCACGTCTGGTATAAGACACTACCTCCTCCTTTGCGTCATGATACAGCGTCAGATATACTTCACTACACCCGATAGCAGTATCCACAATCACTTCATCCTCAACAAAATGGAACTTATGCTCACCATTCTCCTTGACTATCAGTGTCATATTGAGATAGTCGAGTCCCATCCAGATACCCAGCACATCAGTAGGGTCTGTCCTGACGCCCTCCTCGAACTTGTCAGCCGTTTGGGGAGCGACAGAAAGAACACCGCTCAAGGCATACAGCACCGCACCGGCAGTTCCATCGGCAGTTACCTCCGAAGCATAATTACTGATGACACGTACCGAGGCGTTTGCCTCTATGTTCGTCTTTGTCTTGTCCTCCACTACCGGCAAGGTTTCCCCTTCATCCGTCACAACAGACTGCAGATAGCCGTCAGCCCCCGAAAAGGCAGTCAGGAACTCCAGCTTCACGGAAGGATAATGATAATCATCATCGCCACAACCAGTCAACAGACAGGCCAACAAAGGCAAAAGCCACCAATCACAGTACTTCTTCATGTATTCATTCTTTTATAGCCGCCAGATAATTCTTCAACGGGTTGGCATACATCAGCAGCATTTTTCCGCGCAGGAAGTCCACGTCCTTATTGGGAATGGAGATACGCTCCAACTGTTGTTCTATATAGGCCGTGAAGCGCTGCTTATCCCCGGCAGTGTAATGGTCGGAAAAATCCTCCTTCCCCTCGAGAAGGTCGTGCGCCACATAATTATTGGGATACATCCGGTAGCTGGCATGAATACGTTTGTCTATCAGTGCAGACATGCGTGCAAAGAGTTCGGGCTTCGGAAGTGAACGGTCTATCTTCGCCAATTCATCATTCATGCAGGCACCCGTCTGGAAATGTACCCGCCTTTATAGCCGAACAGTCCGGTCTGCATATTCAGCAAGTCGTCAGCCGTCGTTTTCTTATAGCCTTCAATGTCCCGTTTCAGTTGGAACTCCTGCGCTTTCAGGAAGTCGCAAGGGTCGTATTCATAGGAAATGGCAAGCGGAGCTATGTTCATTTCCATCAAGCGGTCAATGACGTCGCCTTCACCGCCTATTGCCAGCATCTTCAGCACACTGTCCTGCGTGCGGTCGTTGGAGTCCTTGGCACGCCCTTCGCGTTGTGCAATCCAGATAGACTGTTTCTTCTCACTGATGGTATAGTGCATATAGCGGGACATGCGTGCGGAAGCCTCCAGCATCTGGCGCATGGTCAACGCACGCTGCACGATGAAGGACTTGTTGACACGCACGAATTTCTTAATCCACGGATAGACAAGCAGGTTGTCGCCAATGGCTATCTCTACCGTATCCATACCCTGGTCTACCAACAGAATGGACAAGAAACCGGAATCGAGAATAATGTCGCGATGGTTGGAGACATAGGTATATGCTGCCGACTTGTCCGGCAACGCTGTATGGTCCAGAGTCAATCCATCCGTAGCCTCCTTCGCCAGCTTCCACAGAAGCCCATAGCAGAAAGTCTTCTGAAACTCCAGCTTGGTTTTACACGCGCGCATTTTCTGCGACCATACTTCAAAAGGTACACCCGGCATCACAGTATCCACTGCCTGCCGGAACGCCGCATCGGCAATCAGTTCCTCATAGACTTGAGGAAGTTCCTCATCATGATAAGGACGGATTTCATCAAATTCCACGTTCGCATTCATAATGAATAATGATTAATCCTTAAACTTGTTTTCTATAATATCTGTCATTACATCCTTCATCTCCATTCCGGCAGCGCGAACCTGCTGGGGAATAAAGCTGGTGGCAGTCATTCCGGGGGTGGTATTCACCTCCAGCAGATTGATTTTTTCCCCTTCGGTAATGATATAGTCCACACGGATAATGCCGTAGGCCCCGAGTATATCATAAATGGCAGAAGTCAGCGTCTGCACCCGGCGGGTCAAATCGTCCGAGATGCGGGCGGGAGTAATCTCGTCAGACGCACCATTATACTTAGCTTCATAATCGAAGTACTCGTTGTAGCTCACCACCTCCGTAATGGGGAACACTACGGACTTGTCTTTTGTTTTGTAACAGCCGCAGGTAATCTCGGTTCCGTCCATAAAGGCCTCCACCAGTACTTCCTGCGCTTCCGCAAATGCCTTGGCTATGGCAGGTTGTATCTGCTCTTTCGCCGTCACCTTGGTCACGCCGAAGCTGGAACCTCCCAAGCTGGGCTTAATGAAGCAAGGCAGACCGATTTTCTCCATCACATCTTCATCCGTCACCGACTGTCCGCCGCGCAGCAACAACGATTCGGCAATGCGCACACCGAAACCTTTCAGATACTGGTTGCAGGCAAACTTATCGTACGTGAGCGACGCTGCCAGTACTCCGCAACACGAATAAGGGATATGGAGCATATCAAAATAGCCCTGCAGACGGCCGTCCTCACCCGGAGTTCCGTGGATGGTAATATAGGCAAAGTCGAATGTCACTTTCTCGCCACCCAGCACGAAGCTGAAGTCATTGCGGTCTACCGGAGCCTTGGCGCCGTCGGGCAGCTGTACATGCCAGTCCAGTCCGTGCATTTCTACAATATATAAGGTATACTTCTCCTTGTCGATGAAGGAGTAAATCCCCTGTGCACTACGCAGGGAGACGTGGAATTCGGAGGTATCTCCTCCGGCTACAATAGCAATCGTGCGTTTCATTCTAATTCTCTGTTACTGATATAGCCTCTCCATTTGTCTATCAGCCGGGTCATGTCATCGGGCAATTCCGAAGTGAAGTACATTTCTTCTCCGGTGACGGGATGCACAAACCCCAGCGTCATGGCATGCAATGCCTGCCGCGGACAAGTGTCGAAGCAGTTGTTTACAAATTGTTTGTATTTGGCAAAATGGGTTCCTTTCAGGATTTCGTGTCCGCCGTAACGTTCGTCGTTGAAAAGTATGTGTCCGATGTGCTTCATGTGCACACGGATTTGATGGGTGCGTCCCGTTTCAAGGATACACTCCACCAATGTGACGTATCCCAAACGTTCAAGCACCCGGTAATGGGTGACGGCATGCTTTCCCTGGTCGTCGGGAAGGACGGTCATCTGCATGCGGTCTCTGGGATTACGGCCGATATTGCCGACAACGGTCCCTTCATCCTGTTCCACATTTCCCCAGACCAGCGCCCGGTAACGGCGTTTTGTCGTCTTGTTGAAGAACTGGTTGCCGAGATTCGTCTTGGCATCCGGAGTCTTGGCTATCACCAGCAGGCCGGAGGTGTCCTTGTCGATGCGGTGCACCAGTCCCACATGCGGGTCATTGGCATCATAATCGGGATTATCCTTCATGTGCCAGGCTATGGCGTTGACAAGCGTACCGTGATAGTTGCCATGACCGGGGTGCACCACCAGACCGGCAGGTTTGTTCACTACCATCAGATACTTGTCCTCATATACTATATCAAGGGGGATGTCTTCGGGGATGACTTCATTCTCATAGCGTGGACGGTCCATCATCACAGTGATTACATCCATCGGCTTCACCTTATAGCTGCTTTTCACAGCCTTGCCGTTCGCCATCACGAAGCCTGCATCGGCAGCCTTCTGGATGCGATTGCGCGAAGAGTTCGTCAAGCGGTCGAACAGATACTTGTCCACCCGCATCATCTCCTGCCCCTTGTCCACCACCACACGGAAGTGTTCATAGAGTTGCGCCTCGTCACCCACCGGCTCTACGTCGTCCAGCTCATCATTATCTATATCATCCGGCAATTCTTCTATCATCACGGCATTTACAATTTGACTATTTACAATTTACGATTGGAGTCAGATGTTTATCAGAACCAGGACTCATCTGCCGCAGAGTCTTCGGACAACACGGGTTCAACGGTACCTCCCACGGAATCCACTCCCAGGGATCTGCCTTCAAGGCGCCTCCATCTCCCACCATCAGCGTCAGCACTGCGCCGGTGGGCACTTTCTCGCCGATGGAAAGCTGACGACCCTTATACTTCACGCCATACACCCAGTCCCTCTCACCCGGAATATACTGTATCTCGCCAGCTTGAAGCCCGAAGCCAGAATACGCGCTTCCGCCTGCCGCAGCGAACTGTTGTCCGCCACATCGGGCACTATGTGCAGAGGGACTTCAATCGTATTGATCGTAAGATAGATGGTACGTCCTTCCTTTACCTTTTGTCCGGCTGCCGGATTATATTCGAGGATGCAGCCGGCAGGAAGAGTCTTGACATAACTGGAATCCGAAACGATGCAGACCAAGCCGCGGTTACGGAACATTTTCTCGGCTTCCTCCACTCCCATGCCCTTCACATCGGGCACTATCACAGCCTCGCCGTGGCGGGTATATATATCCAGTCCTTTCAGCACTCCGAACAGCAATCCCACTACCACAACGGCCATCGCAAGGATGTTCGCCCAGAAGAACCGGTTCTGCCGGAAAGAGAAAAAATCTTTTATTGTCATAATCGATAATGCATTATTTGGGACAAAGATACAATTTTCACCACATAGTACACGGAGTTGGCAATAGTTTTTTCCGGAGAAGCGGGCACAATACATAAGAAAAGCTGCAAAAGACCAGAATCAGTCTTTTGCAGCTCCCTTATTTCTTTAATACGAACGAGAACGACTATTATGCCTTTACTCCGTTGTATTCGTCAGAAACAGTCAGTTTCTTTCTGCCTTTAGCACGACGTGCTGCCAATACTCTGCGGCCGTTTGCTGTAGCCATTCTCTCACGGAAACCGTGTTTGTTCTTTCTCTTTCTGTTCGAGGGTTGAAATGTTCTTTTCATTACTGTATCTTGTTTTATGTTATTATTCTCACGAATTCGGGCTGCAAAAATAGGTACTTTTTTCAAATAAACCAAGAGATAACTCATTTTCTCTCAAAAGTTTTTGTGTTTTTTACCGAATTCCATTACTTTTGCACCCGCAAACCAGCACTAAAGAAGTAAATACCAATATAATAATATTAAAGACTATAAGTATGATTAATGCCCAAGACATTAAAATCGGAACTTGCATCCGCATGGACGGCAAGCTGTATTTCTGCATCGACTTCCTGCATGTAAAGCCGGGAAAAGGTAATACCTTCATGCGTACCAAGCTGAAAGACGTGGTGAACGGCTACGTTCTGGAACGTCGTTTCAACATCGGTGAGAAACTGGAAGACGTGCGTGTAGAACGTCGTCCCCACCAATACCTCTATCATGACGGTGACAACTACCAATTCATGAACCAGGAGACTTTTGACCAAATTCCCATCGCCCACGACCTCATCAACGGTGTTGACTTCTTGCTCGAAGGAATGATAGTAGACGTGGTATCAGACGCTTCCACAGAAACCGTGCTCTATGCCGACGTGCCCATCAAGGTTCAGCAGAAGATTACCTATACGGAACCGGGACTGAAAGGCGACACAGCCACCAACACGCTGAAGCCCGCCACAGTAGAATCCGGCGCCACAGTCCGCGTCCCCTTGTTCATCAACGAAGGCGAGACTATCGAAATCGATACGCGCGACGGTTCTTACGTAAGCCGCGTAAAAGCATAAGCCCTTTTGGAAATCAGGCAAATGCCCTTTTCATATCATCCCCGGTGCTCCACTTGGCATCCGGGGATTTTTCTTTCCATTTATTCATCTGCAAAGCTTAAATGATATATCTTTGCGGAGATAACCAAAACATAGAGCCATACCCATGAGATACTCCGTCATCATCCCCGTATACAACCGCCCCGATGAGGTAGACGAACTGCTGCAAAGCCTGACGCAGCAAAGTTTCAAGGATTTTGAAGTGATTGTGGTGGAGGACGGCTCCTCCATCCCCTGCAAGCCGGTCACAGAGAAGTATCAGGAACTATTGGACGTGCATTACTATGACAAGCCCAACTCCGGCCCCGGGCAGACCCGTAACTACGGGGCGGAACGAAGCAAGGGCGAATACCTGATAATACTGGACTCGGACTGCATCCTGCCCGAAGGTTATTTCCTTGCTGTGGAAGAAGAGCTGCAGCACGAAGCCGCCGATGCCTTCGGAGGCCCCGACCGCGCGCACGAATCATTCACAGACATACAGAAAGCCATCAACTACTCCATGACCTCCTTCTTCACCACCGGCGGTATCCGTGGGGGGAAGAAGAAGATGGACAAGTTCTATCCGCGCAGCTTCAACATGGGTGTGCGGCGGGAAGTGTACCAAGCCCTGGGCGGATTCTCGCGGATGCGCTTCGGGGAGGACATCGACTTCAGCATCCGAATCTTCAAGGGAGGATATACATGCCGGCTGTTCCCCGGTGCCTGGGTATACCATAAGCGCCGGACAGACTTCCGGAAGTTCTTCAAGCAGGTACACAATTCCGGGATTGCCCGCATCAATCTGTACAAGAAGTATCCGGAATCACTGAAGCTCGTCCACCTGCTGCCGGCCGCATTTACCCTGGGAGTGGCCATATTCCTGCTGGGAACGCCCTTCTGCCCGTACAGCCTGCTGCCCATCGCTCTTTATGCGCTTCTGGTATGCATCGATTCCACTATCCGGAACCGTAGCCTCAGCATCGGGCTCTACTCCGTTGCCGCCTCCTTCATCCAGCTCATCGGATACGGGACGGGGTTCCTGCGCGCCTGGTGGAACCGCTGCATACTTGGCAAGGACGAGTTCGAGGCGTTCAAAAAGAACTTTTACAAATAAGGAGGATTAGGGGTTAAGGATTAGGGATGATATGGAGAAACTGAATATCAACAGTGGGCTGCAGAGGACCGCCCGCGGGAAAAGATGATGCAGAAAGGGGCGGAAGCCTTGAGCGATGCCGAACTGCTAGCCATCCTCATCGGCTCCGGCAATACGGAAGAAACCGCCGTGACACTGATGCAGCGCATACTCGCCGCCTGCGGCAACGACCTCAACCGCCTGGGCAAATGGGAGGTGCGGGACTTCTCCCGATTCAAAGGCATGGGCCCCGCCAAAAGCATCACCGTCATGGCATCCCTGGAACTGGGCAAACGCCGCAAGCTGCAGGAACGCTCCGGACGTACCGCCATCCGCTCTTCCGCCGACATCTACGAGCTGTTCCATCCCCTGCTCTGCGACCTTGCCACAGAAGAATTCTGGGTACTGCTTATGAACCACGCCGCCAAAGTGATAGACAAGGTACGCATCAGCCGCGGCGGCATCGACCAGACCACCGCCGACGTGCGCAGTATCCTGCGCGAAGCCCTGCTGCAACGCGCCACACAGATAGCCCTTATCCACAACCATCCCTCCGGCAACCCGCACCCCAGCAACGACGACCAGCGGCTGACGGAACTCGTGAGGAAAGCCGCCCAAACCATGAACATACACCTGACCGACCACGTCATCGTCACGGACGGAAGCCATTACAGCTTCAACGACGAAGGATTGCTATAAATAATCCAAGTTACGGACATACTATACGAAAGACAAAAGCGGTCATAACACTAACTATCAGCACATTGTATTTACCTGCTATTTACCAGCCAATGTAAAAGCCGTTACCGCGGTATGTAAAAGCCGTTACCCTATATTGTAACGCCCTTTACCCCATATTGTAAAGACCTTTACCGCCTATTGTAAAAGGAGTTTCCCCAGGGGTAAAGGGAGTTCCCCCAGAGGGTGAAGCGTGTTTCCCCACCGTCAAACCCTTTCTGAAGTAATGAAAAGGAGGGCGTTCCTTTGCATTTTCAATTAAATTCCATAGCTTTGTTCTTTGAAAACCTATATATAAAACCCTACGAATATGACCAAATTTGAAATAGAAGAGAAAATAGTCTCCATGCTCAAGACCGTATTTGACCCGGAAATACCGGTAAATGTATACGACCTGGGACTGATTTACAAAATAGACGTCTCCGACCAGGGAGAAGCCTCCATCGACATGACGCTGACTGCCCCCAACTGTCCGGCAGCCGACTTCATCATGGAAGATGTGCGCCAGAAGGTGGAATCCATCGACGGCGTAACCTCCGCCACCATCAATCTCGTTTTCGAACCCGAGTGGGACAAGGACATGATGAGCGAAGAAGCGAAACTGGAACTGGGATTCCTTTAAATCAGTTGAAAGTTCAAAGTTGAAAATGGAAAGTTGAAAATGAAGAATGTATATTTCCTCTCGGATGCTCACCTGGGCTCACGAGCCATCGAACACGGACGAACCCAAGAACGGAGGCTGGTCAACTTCTTGGACAGCATCAAGCACAAGGCATCGGCCGTATACCTGCTGGGAGATATGTTCGACTTCTGGTACGAATTCCGTACCGTAGTGCCCAAAGGATACACCCGCTTTCTGGGCAAGCTGTCCGAACTGACCGACCTGGGAGTAGAAGTCCACTTTTTCACGGGAAACCATGACCTTTGGTGCGGCGACTATCTGACCAAGGAGTGCGGCGTCATGATACACCGCGAACCGCTGACCACCGAAATCTTCGGAAAAGAGTTCTACCTTGCCCACGGTGACGGGCTAGGCGACCCGGACAAGAAGTTCAAGATGCTGCGCGCCATGTTCCGCAGCCGTACCCTACAGACGCTGTTCTCTGCCCTGCACCCCCGCTGGAGCATGGAGCTGGGACTGAACTGGGCCAAGCACAGCCGCTTGAAACGCATAGACGGGAAAGAACCCGCATACATGGGAGAAAACAACGAATACCTGGTGCTCTACACCAAGGAATACCTGAAAAGCCATCCCAACATCAACTACTTCATCTACGGTCACCGCCACATCGAACTGGACCTGATGCTGAGCAGTACCGCCCGCATCCTCATCCTCGGCGACTGGATAAACTACTTCTCGTACGCCGTCTTTGACGGCGAGAACCTCTTCCTTGAGAATTTTGTGGAGGGAGAGACGAAGCTATAACCCGCATTTCCAAACTGTTAACCATCATACCATTACCACCCATGAAACCTTTAAGACTGAAAAACATGATTGCCGGATGCCTGCTCGCAGCAGGAGCATTGCCGGTATGGGGACAATCCGGCGCCCCGACACTTGTCATCCGCATTGACGATCTCGGTGCCCTGCATTCCGTCAACGAAGCCTGCATCCAGACCTACCGCTCGGGTATTGCCCGCAGCGTGGAAGTGATGCCCGTAGCAGCCTGGTATCCGGAAGCCATCAAGATGCTGAGAGAAAATCCGGGACTGGACGTCGGCCTGCACCTCGTCATCACCAGCGAGTGGGAGAACGTGAAGTGGCGTCCGCTGACCCACTGCCCCAGCCTGACGGACGAGAACGGCTATTTCTACCCGATGATGTTCCCTAACCCCGCCTATCCGGGACAGTCCATCATGGAGCAGAAATGGGACATCAAGGAGATAGAGCAGGAGTTCCGCGCGCAGATAGAGACGACGCTGAAAAGCATTCCGCAACTCAGCCATCTGTCCGGACACATGCTCTCCACCGGTTTCAGCAAGGAAGTGAACGAGCTGGTGCAACGCTCGCCAAAGAATACAACCTGCCGTCCATCGACCGCATGGACTCCTCCAAGGACTACCGGTTTACCTACATCGGGTACGACGGCCCCAAAAGAACCGCCGAAGAAAAGGAGGCCAGCTTCATCAAAGCATTGGAGAAGTTGCAACCGGGCCAGCGCTACCTTTTCTTAGACCACCCGGCACTGGACAACGATGAAATGAAAACCGTCTTCCACATCGGATATGAGGACGTGGCGCTGGACCGCCAGGGAGTGACCGACCTGCTGACAAGCCCCCGCGTCCGGAAAGCCATTGAGGACAAAGGCATAAAGCTGATTTCCATCAACCAACTGACCAAGGGCCTGCCCCGCGCCGCCGCTACTCCGAAGCTGGACAAGGCCATGAACAGATATCTGGATGCCGTAAAGAAAGCCGGACAAGACCTGCACAGTATCATGATTGTGCAACACGGCAATGTCATTGCCGAAGAATGGATGGGCGAAGGGAAAGAGGATGAGCCTCACATCCTGAACTCCGTCAGCAAGACATTCATCGCCACCGCCGTGGGACTTGCCGCCTCCGAAGGCAGGCTGAAGCTGACGGACAAGGTTATCTCCTTCTTCCCCGACAAGCTTCCGGCAACCGTCAGCGAAAATCTGGCAGCCATGACCGTACGCGACCTGCTGACCATGAACTGCGGGCACGACACCGACCCCACCGGAACGGTACGCAAAAAGGCGGACGCCGATTGGGTGCAGGAGTTCCTTGCCTTCCCCGTGGAGCACAAGCCCGGTACCTTCTACACCTACAACAGCCTGGGAACCTACATGCTCTCAGCCATCGTACAGAAAGTGACGGGCGAGAAAGTGGTGGATTATCTCTATCCCCGTCTGTTCCGCCCGCTTGGCATCGTCAACGCCCGGTGGCAGGAAAGCCCGCAAGGCATCAATACCGGAGCTGGGGGTTGTACCTCAAAACGGAAGACCTTGCCAAGATGGGACAACTGTTCCTGCAGAAAGGAAACTGGAACGGACAGCAGATTCTGCCGAAGAATGGGTAAAGGAGGCATCTGCCTGCCAAGTGCCCTCACTGCCCGCCGGCATGAAACCGGAGATGCTGAAGAAAGCGAAGATGAGCGCCAAGACAAGCGACTGGCTGCAGGGCTACGGCTACCAGATGTGGCGCTGCCGCCACAACGCCTACCGTGCCGATGGTGCCAACGGACAATACATACTGGTGTTGCCGGACAAGGATGCCGTCATTGCCGTCACCGCCAACATCCCCGACATGCAGGCAGAGCTGAATCTAATATGGAAGTACCTGCTGCCCGCGCTATAAAACGTTTATTCTTATAAACGATTACGAAAAAGTGAAGGTCACCGGAACTTTTTCCCGGCATGGTTGTAGTAACATCATAACATTAAAAACATTAGCGTCATGGATGATATGATTTACAGAAACGACCCGATTGCCGAAGAGAACATAGACCCGCACGGACGTCCGGCAACGGATGAATTCGAGGAATGGAGCGAAGAGGTCTCCGAACGGACAGATACCGGATACAAGGACCAGAAGGTAAAATCCGCCAGGGAACGGGAAAAACGTATCCGAGAGATGGATGAAATTATAAAGAAGGATCTTAAGGAATAAATTGACAGTCACCACTGATACACAGATTCTCACAGATTATCCCATTATACTTGATATCAGGGCTTCCAATCTGTGAGAATTCCGCATAATCTGTGGTGACTTTTTATTATTTGTATCCGCCAGCCTTGGCTATGCGTTTCGGGATTTCCGTGTTGTCCATCTTACCCACGAACAGCTTGGAGCCTGCACCTACTGCGAATACCGGCACATATCCGGCTGTATGGCCACCGCTGGTCCAGCCTACCATGGCAATCTGGCTCATTACCTTCTTGGCGGCAACGGCCAGGGGCTCAGTCTTGGCATAAAGACTTTCCTCAAACACTACATGCTTGTTTACGAATGATTCTTCGTAAGCATCACGCAGCATCTTCTCCTGCTCCCAGTTCACCGGCAGTTCTTTCCAGAAACCCATCTTTTCTGCCAGGAATTCCTTCATTTCCGGCCAGTTGATAACCTTGCGCATCTTGCGTAAGTCCGTGATGGAACGTGAAAGGATATCCTGAGACTGCTTCTGCTTGGCAAGGCTTTCAGTTGAAGCTCGTACTTACCGGTACCCAGCCCCAGACCACCGGTTTCATGGTCGGCTGTTACCACAATCAGCGTTTCTTTGGGATGCTTCTTATAGACTCGTAAGCCACCTTGATGGCGTTATCCATATCCACCACTTCCTCAAAAGCTGTGGCAGGGTCGTTTCCGTGGCAGGCCCAGTCAATCTTTCCACCTTCAACCATCAGGAAGAAACCCTTGTTACTGCCTTTGGTCAGGAAAGAGATGGCACTCTCGGTAATTTCGGCCAGTGTCAGGTCGCCTTCCTGGCGGTCGATGGCATAGGGCAGGCAAGAAGGCTCTGCCCCTTCTTTCTGGATAAGAATCATCTTGTCCGCCTGGACAGACTTCGACTTATATTCGTCAAGGCCTCTTGCAACGGTATAACCGGCTTCTTCAAAGATAGGGAAGATGCTCGGAGCCTCTTTCTTGTCGACAGTGGTAGTCGGTTTCAAGAAACCACCGCCTGCATAGAAGTCGAAACCGGCTTTCGGCAGGTCGAGGGCTATCTCGTAATACATGCCACGGTCCGGCTGATGGGCATAGAATGCGGCGGGAGTAGCATGGTCCACGCTGACGCTGGTAGTTACCCCAACTTTCTTACCGGACTTTTTAGCTCTCTCGGCCACACTCTGGAGCACACTCTTATTATCGTCCATACCGATAGCGCCGTTGTAAGTCTTAACACCGGTAGCCAAGGCTGTTCCAGCAGCAGAAGAGTCAGTCACAGAGTTGGTAGCAGAGAAGGTAGTCGCCATGCTGGCAACCGGGAAAGAAGTGAACAGCAAAGGCTTTACACCGATGCGCCCTTCTTGTTCGGCCAGATACATCTCCGTACCGTTCACCTGGTTCACACCCATTCCATCACCGATGAAATAAAACACGTACTTCGCCTGCTGGGCATAGGCCATGCCGCTGGTCAGCAGTACAAAGAACAACACATACATTAATCGTTTCATAAGCAGTTCTTATTTAAAGTTATTCGGAAAATTGCCTTTATTGTTTTTAACCGAGTAACAAAGATAGCAATTTTAAAGGATTCGGAAAACATTTCGCCCCTACAAATACATTACATATTTGCAGGGGCGAAACCACATCCGGACTCCGGGAAACCGGAACCGGGAGATATTACAGCGATATTACTTCTTCAGAATATCCATCGTGTCCGAAGCAATCATCAGCTCCTCGTCAGTGGGGATTACCACTACCTTCACCTGAGAATCTTCGGTAGAAATAACCATTTCTTCACCACGTACTTTGTTCTTCTCAGCATCCAGCTTTATACCCATGAATTCCAGGCCTTCGCATGCACCCCAGCGGGCACTTGCCTGATTCTCACCGACACCACCGGTAAATACTACGATATCCACACCACCCAAAGCAGCGGCATAGGCACCGATATATTTCTTGATACGGTAGAAGTACATTTCTTCAGCCAGGACAGCCTTCGGATTACCGGCAGCTACGGCATTTTCCAGGTCGCGCATGTCACTGGATTCACCGAAGATACCCAGCACACCACTCTTCTTGTTCAGGAGGTTGGATATACCGTTTACATCCAGACCTTCCTTTTCCATAATGAAGGAAACAGCACCGGCATCGATATCACCGCTGCGGGTACCCATCATCAGCCCCTCAAGCGGAGTCAGGCCCATGCTGGTATCCACGCACTTGCCGTCCTTAATGGCAGTAATGGAACCGCCGTTACCGATGTGGCAAGTGATAATCTTCTTTCCTGCCGGCTCTACACCCAGGAATTCGCAGACGCGCTGTGATACATAACGATGGGATGTCCCGTGGAAACCGTAACGGCGTACACCATACTTTTCATAAAGCTCATAAGGCACGGCATATAAATAGGCATGCTTCGGCATGGTCTGGTGGAAAGCCGTATCAAATACACCAATCTGCGGAACATCCGGCAGAATAGCAGATATTGCATTTACACCCTTCAGGTTAGCAGGATTGTGGAGCGGAGCCAGGTCGTTGCAGGCAGTGAAGGCGGCAAGCACTTCCGGCGTCAGTCGTACAGACTCGCTGAATTTTTCGCCTCCATGCACCATACGGTGGCCTACGGCATTGATTTCGTCCAAAGACTTGATGGCTCCATATTCAGAGTTTGTCAAGGTGTTCAGAATAAATTCCACACCTACAGTATGTTCGGGAATATTCTTTTCAAGAATCTTCTTCTCACCGCTGGGCAAGGTGAACTTCAGGAAAGAGTCTTTCAAACCAATTTTTTCAATACCACCCTGGGCGATAACTTCCTTCCGGTCCATATCAAACAATTTGTACTTGATGGACGAGCTACCGCAGTTCAATACTAAGATTTTCATATTATATATCAGATTTAGAAGTTATTCAGCGTTCTTTTTTGGCTGCAATAGCCTGATTTGCAGTAATGGCAATCATGCGATAAACGTCCTCGATGGAGCAACCGCGTGAAAGGTCGTTCACCGGACGGGCAATACCTTGCAGGATAGGACCTACAGCATCGGCATGTCCCAGACGTTGTACCAGCTTATAGGAAATATTACCCACCTCAAGACTGGGAACAACCAGTACATTGGCATGTCCGGCAATGGAAGAACCCGGAGCCTTGCTTGCACCTACTTCCGGCACCAAAGCAGCATCGGCCTGCAACTCACCATCGATGGCAATGTCGGGAGCCATTTCCTTGGCAATCTTCAATGCCTCAACCACTTTATCCACCACTTCGTGCTTGGCAGAGCCCTTGGTAGAGAAGCTCAGCATGGCAACTTTCGGATCGAGACCGGCAACTGCCTGAGCTGTACGTGCCGTACATACGGCAATCTGTGCCAATTGTTCTGCATCGGGCACCGGAGTCACAGCCACGTCACCCATCACCAGGATGCCGTTCTTTCCATATTCAGGAGCATGCGTCAGCAGCAGCATGGCACCCGAAACGCAAGTGATGCCCGGAGCAGTCTTGATAATCTGCAAAGCAGGACGAAGTACATTGCCCGTAGTGTTGCGTGCACCTGCCAACTGGCCGTCAGCATCTCCATTCTTTATAATCAGACAGCCTAAATAAAGCGGGTCGACAACCAGCTTGCGAGCCTCTTCGATGGTCATGCCTTTCTTCTTACGAAGTTCGCAAAGCAACTGGGCATATTCTTCTTTCTTAGGATGATCTTCCGGGTCGATAATGGTAGCCTTATTGATGTTCCCCAATCCCCACTCTTTGGCACAAGCTCTATCTCAGCAGGTTTTCCAAGGATAATCAAGTCGGCCACCCCATCAGTCAATATCTGATTGGCAGCTTTCAATGTACGTTCTTCCGTACCCTCGGGAAGAACAATTCGTTGGCGGTTTGCTTTGGCGCGCTCAACAATTTCATTAATTAATCTTTGCATGATATTTTAATTGTCTATTAAGAATCGGCAGTATGTGTTATTCACGCCGCAAAAGTACACAATTTTGCAATATCTACATTGCAAATGTCGGTCTTTTTACTGTTCAGTCCATAATTATTATATTATTTAACATTAGCTGTTCCCCGCATTCGTGTGTACGCGCACGTACCCCTCTGCAACAAACAATTACCCGTCCGGCAGGAATAACCTACCCGACTCTGCAAACGACATGAAAAAAATCAGGTTATAACGATAACAAGCAATACATAGAATACCTACCTTTGCAGCGTTTTCAACATATAACAATAGGTATTATAATAGTATGATTCGTCAATGCGCCATCCTTTTCGGATGCTTAGCTTTGGGTGAACTGATTGTTTTCCTTACAGGTATCAAGTTGCCTTCCAGCATCATCGGTATGTTGCTGCTCACCCTATTCTTGAAATTGGGTTGGATTAAACTGCACTGGGTGCAGGGTATGTCCGACTTCCTGGTTGCCAACCTGGGCTTTTTCTTTGTACCGCCCGGTGTAGCCCTCATGCTTTACTTCGATGTCATCGCCTCCGAGTTCTGGCCGATAGTAACCGCTTCCATAATCAGCACCCTGCTGGTGATTGTAGTCACCGGATGGGTTCACCAACTAACACGTAAAATCAAATGAACTTTTTAGAAAACGAATTTTTCCTATTGGCTGTCACCTTCGGGATTTTCTTTCTAGCCAAACTCCTGCAGAAAAAGACCGGCATCATGTTGCTGAACCCCATCCTGCTGACAATCGCCATCCTCATTGTCTTCCTGAAGATGACACATATCAGTTATGAGACCTACAATGAAGGAGGACATCTGATAGAATTCTGGCTAAAGCCGCTGTTGTAGCTCTGGGCGTCCCCCTATACCTCCAATTGGAAACGATTAAGAAACAACTGCTCCCCATCATGCTGTCACAACTTGCCGGCTGCATTGTGGGAGTTATCTCTGTCGTGCTGATAGCTAAATTGATGGGGGCTTCCGACGAGATAATCTACTCCCTGGCACCCAAGTCGGTCACTACGCCGATAGCCATGGAAGTAACCAAGTCGCTGGGCGGCATTCCCTCACTTACCGCCGCCGTAGTGGTCTGCGTAGGCTTACTGGAGGAATACTGGGCTTCAAGACCATGAAACTGACCCACATCGGCAGTCCTATGGCACAAGGCCTTTCCTTGGGAGCCGCCGCCCACGCGGTAGGAACTTCCACTGCCATGGACATCAGCCGCAAATACGGCGCATTCGCCAGCCTCGGCCTGACCCTGAACGGTATCTTCACAGCATTGCTGACCCCAACTATCCTGCGATTATTAGGGCTACTCTAACAAAATCTTCTTATTTTTGTTATCTATAATCATAACCAACTAAAAACAACGTATGATTTCATTTAAAGATATCGAATTACAAGACAAAAAACTGATTACCTCCTATACACAGAACAGTCCGCGACGGAATTGCGACCTCTCTTTCTCCAACCTATGCAGCTGGCGTTTTCTATACAATACAAAGTTTGCCATCATGGACGGCTTCCTCCTATTGAAATTCTGGGCAAGCGACGAACTGGTGTACATGATGCCGATAGGCAACGGAGATTTGACAAAAGTACTGGACGCACTGGTCGAAGACGCACACCGGGAAGGAGAACCTTTCTGCCTGCTGGGAATATGTTCGGGCATGTGCTCGGAACTGGAAGCCTTCATGCCCGGAAAATTCCAGTTCACAGCAGACCGGGATTATGCCGATTACCTCTATCTGCGTACAGAGCTCGCTACGCTTGCCGGAAAGAAATTCCAGTCCAAACGGAATCATGTCAACAAATTTAAACGCACCTATAATTACGAATATACTCCCATCACTCCCGACCGCATCCAGGAATGTCTGGACCTGGAAGCTGAATGGTGTAAGGCCAACAACTGCGACCAGCATGAAGGAACGGGCAACGAACGTCGCGCACTGGTCTACGCCCTCCACAATTTTGAAGAACTGGGACTGACCGGAGGCATCCTGCATGTAGACGGCAAAATTGCCGCCTTCACTTTCGGAATGCCCATCAACCAAGATACCTTCGGGGTACATGTGGAAAAGGCCGATACCAGCATAGACGGAGCATACGCAATGATTAACTATGAATTTGCCAACCACATCCCCGAACAATATGTCTACCTCAACCGTGAAGAGGATTTGGGTATTGAAGGATTGCGCAAGGCCAAAC
>ENA-OQCF01000075-OQCF01000075.1-human-gut-metagenome-genome-assembly--contig:-NODE-75-length-35206-cov-5.300009_pt1 | contig 35206 bp, 43 predicted proteins | sample MGYA00242756_ERZ504573 | MGnify/ENA primary metagenome ERZ504573 (study PRJEB26092, sample SAMD00036240) | human gut metagenome | host: Homo sapiens | study: EMG produced TPA metagenomics assembly of... | reverse complement strand
AAAGGGCGCATGGGAGCTTTCCGATATGTTCCACCTCAAAGCTATTGAAATTATCTCAAAGTCACTTCGTGGTGCTGTTGAGAATACTCCCGAGGGCAGAGAGGGTATGGCTCTCGGTCAGTATGTTGCAGGTATGGGTTTCTCGAATGTTGGTCTTGGCATTGTTCACTCAATGGCTCATCCGCTCGGTGCACTTTATGATACACCTCACGGTGTTGCAAACGCAATTATTCTCCCGACAGTTATGGAATACAATGCACCTGCAACAGGCGATAAGTATAAATACATTGCCGCTGCAATGGGTGTTGAGGGTACAGAAAATATGAGCGTTGAAGAGTATCGCAAGGCTGCAATTGATGCGGTAAAACAGCTCTCAAAGGATGTCGGTATTCCTGCTGACCTCAAAGAGATTGTAAAGCCTGAGGATATTCCGTTCCTTTCACAGTCTGCATATGATGACGCTTGCCGTCCCGGTAACCCGAGAGATACCAGCGTTGAAGAAATTGCAGAACTCTACAAGAGCCTATTATAATTTAATTCGATTTATTCTTTATTGTTCTTATATTCCTACCTAAAAGGTTTGCGGTCAATTTTGGTCGCAAGCCTTTTTGCTTTGTTTACATTAAATTTTTAATGTGGTAAAATAAATGTTGAAGGTTTCGGCAAAACGAAATTGCACAAGGTATTTTTATATGATTGGAAGATGAAATTATGTGTGAAGTAACAATAAGACGGGCAAAATTTAAAGATATACCACAGCTTGACAAGCTCCTTTTTGAGGTTCACAAGATTCACAGCGATATCCGCCCCGACCTTTTTACAGTTGGTGAGAAGAAATACACAGACGAGGAGCTTGAGCGAATAATTGTTGATGAGCAAAAGCCGATTTTTGTTGCAGAACATAACGGAAAAGTAAAAGGATATGCTTTTTGTATTTTCAAACAAAATCTTGAAAGCAAGTCAGTCACAAATATAAAAACCCTGTATATTGACGATTTGTGTGTTGACGAGGATACAAGAGGGATGCATATAGGAACAAAGCTGTATAACCATGTTATTGATTTTGCCCGAAAAAGCGGTTGTTATAATGTTACGCTAAATGTGTGGGCAGGCAATGACGGTGCAATGAAATTTTACGAGCGTATCGGTTTTAAGGTTCAAAAAATCGGTATGGAAACAATTCTCTAAAAGAAATATATAAATTTTCGGGTATGGTGATAAGATGAAAAAAATTGCAGTCGGTATTCTGGCTCATGTCGATTCGGGAAAGACTACGCTTTCAGAGGCTCTGATGTACTCCTCGGGCAACATAACAAAGCTTGGTCGGGTTGACCACAGAGATTCGTTTCTTGACACTTTTTCACTTGAGCGTGACCGTGGAATTACAATTTTTTTCAAAGCAGGCGGTTATGAAGTACAACAACACGGAATTTACTCTGCTTGACACACCCGGTCATGTCGATTTTTCGGCAGAAGCAGAGCGTACACTTCAGGTGCTTGACTACGCAATTCTTGTAATCAGCGGAACTGACGGTGTTCAGAGTCACACCTGCACACTTTGGAAGCTGCTCAAAAAGTACAATGTGCCGTGTTTTATCTTCGTCAACAAAATGGATCTTGACGGTGCGGACAAGCTTTCCGTTATGGCACAGCTGCGTACAGGGCTTGATGAAAACTGCGTTGATTTTACCTATCCGAACTCCGACGGCTTTCGTGAAAGTGTTGCCGTATGTGATGAAAAAAATTCTCGAAAAATATTATGAAACTGATGCCGTTGAAAAGACCGATATAATAGGTGCGATTAAGGAACGCAAAATCTTTCCGTGTATGTTCGGTTCGGCACTCAAACTTGACGGTGTAAAGGCATTTTTGAATCTGCTTGACGAATACACGGTTATGCCCTCTTACGGTGATGAGTTCGGTGCAAAGGTCTATAAAATTGCAGAGGACAATCAGGCAACCGCCTTACATTTATGAAAATTACGGGCGGAAGTCTTAAAGTGCGTGAGGTTCTCCAAAGCGAAAAAAACACCAATGCCGAAAAGGTAAACAGAATAAGAATTTATTCGGGTGAAAAATTCACAGCCGTTGAGGAAGCTGTTGCAGGAACCGTTTGTGCGGTAACGGGAATAACATTCACTTCATCGGGTGACGGCTTGGGTGTTGAGAAAAATTCCGGAGTTCCCGTACTCGAACCTGTTCTGACTTACAAGGTTGAATTAGAGGACGGGACAGACGCCCACACGGCTCTCACAAAGCTGAAAACGCTTGAAAACGAAGATCCTCAGCTAAATGTTGTGTGGAACAGCAGACTCGGTGAAATCCACATCCGACTTATGGGTGAAATTCAGCTTGAGGTGCTGAGGTGCATAATAAAAGAGCGTTTCGGTATGAATGTATCGTTCAGCACAGGCAGTATAATATATAAAGAAACAATTGAAAACACGGTCGAGGGTGTCGGACATTTTGAGCCGTTAAGACACTATGCAGAGGTTCATCTCCTTTTGAAACCCGCAAAGCGTGGCAGCGGAATTACAATTAATTCCCGTTGCAAAGAGGACTTGCTCGACCGCAACTGGCAAAGGTTGATTCTTACTCACCTCTGCGAAAAAACACATCTCGGTGTGCTGACAGGCTCGCCGATTACAGATATTGAAATCACGCTTGTTTCGGGAAAAGCTCACGCAAAGCATACCGAGGGAGGAGATTTCAGACAGGCAACCTACCGTGCCGTAAGACAGGGACTGCGCTCGGCAAAGAGCATTCTGCTTGAGCCTGTTTATGATTTTACGCTTGAAGTGCCTAACGAAAATGTGGGACGGGCAATGTCAGATATTCAGCGGATGAGCGGTACTTTCAATTCTCCCGAAGCCAAGGGAGAAAATTCCGTTCTCACAGGTACTGCACCCGTGTCCGAAATGGGCAACTACACAAAAGAAGTTATGCAGTACACTCACGGCAGAGGCAGACTTTCGTGCAGTCTTAAAGGCTATGAGCCGTGCCACAACAGCGATGAAGTTATTGCACAAATCGGCTACGATTGCGATGCCGATGTTGACAATCCGTGCGGTTCTGTGTTCTGTTCTCACGGAGCAGGCTACAATGTGCCGTGGAATGAGGTCGGCGAGCATATGCATCTGCCGAGTGTTCTCGATGCTCCGAAAGATGATGAAATCGGCACAAACAGCGAAAACGCTTTTGCAAAGTGCAAAACGCAGGATGATATTTTTGCTCTCGACAAGGAGCTTATGCAGATTTTTGAACAGACCTACGGTCCTGTGACACGCAGAAAACACGCTCCCGAAAAGCGTCATGTCAAGGCGGTTTCGTCAATTGACAAGGCGGCTGAAAAGTATAAAAAATCCCCCGTGTATGACGGCACGGAGTATCTGCTTGTTGACGGCTACAATGTTATTTTTGCGTGGGAACACCTCAAAGAGCTTTCCGAAAGAAGTCTTGACGGTGCAAGACACGCTCTTATAAACATTCTCTGCAACTATCAGGGCTACAGCAAGTGCAACCTTATTCTCGTGTTTGATGCGTACAAGGTAAAGGGCGAACACAGAGAGGTTGAAACCGTGAATAATATCAGCATTGTATATACCAAAGAAGCAGAAACCGCCGATATGTTCATTGAGAAAACCTCTCACAAGCTTGCCAAAACCAACAAGGTGCGTGTCGTAACATCCGACGCACTCGAACAGATGATAATTCTGGGCAACGGTGCGTTGCGTGTTTCATCAAGAGCATTTTTAGAAGAAGTCAGACAAGCCGAAAATGAAATCAGAGAAATAATAAATTCTTCAAACAAATTAAACAATAATATGAATTAGTTTTTAAGCATAATAATAAGCCGACAGATACAGCGATTGTATTCTGTCGGCTTTGTTGTTTTTAATAATGTAAAATCAAATTTCTTCTTCCGTGTCATCATCGGGTTCATCGTAATCGTCACGGTCATTTCTGTGGCGTTTAAAGCTTGCGACTGCCGTACCGCCGGCGATAAGCAGAAGAATTATCGCAAAATCTGTAGGCATTGAACCGCCGTCCGATTCATCGGATGTGGAGTTGTCTTGTGTGTCTGTTTTGTCAGTTGCAAAAGCAAGGGTACTGCTCCCGAAAATCATTATAAGAGCAAGCAAAAACGATACAAATTTTTTCACGACAACACCTCCGCAATATCTACACGAATTATACCATTATAATTCTAAATTAGCAATATTAAATTTGGGATATTAAATCAGCAATATATGTCAATGTTCACAGCAACTGTCCCTGTAGATTTTGTAGGGAAAGGGTTATACAATGAAGGAATTTTAATAAATAACAAAACAAGACAGCCGTAAACTGTCTTGTTTATATGTAATACTATTCGTCAGCGTTGTTAATTGCCCTTATTCTGAGCGTTGAAACAATGCACAGAGTAACTTTTATCAACATTATGAAGATGAAAATTATGCTGTAAATATTGAATGTTTCAGCACCGCGAATTATTTCAAGAAGGGTATAAACTCCGTAAGCAACCATAATCATAAAAGTAACAGCAGATGATATAATAATCAAGCCGTTTGCCATCGTGCTTTTACTGCGTATGGACTTGTAAACGAGATATACGGGTAATACCAACGATGCAATATCCATAATTTCAAAAATAACATATAAAACATAATTTTCTAACAAGCTTGAGAAAGATGCAAAGGTTGTAAAAAGAGTGTTGAAAATGAATAGAACCGGGTAGTCGCCGTGGATTGCCCAAAAAGAAGAATAATCAAAATTGAGTGAATAGTCGTATGTATAAAAATTCATACGGCTCATTACCTCAATGCAAATCGCAAACAACAGCAATATGCCGATGAGAACACTCTGCATAATTCCCGTAACTTTAAGCATTTTATTTGTTTTCATAAAATCACCGCTTCGTTATTTACTGTAACTGATTTGATTTTTTAATCTGTTTTATCCGCAGTATTGAAACGACAATCAATTCTATTTTTATCAGTATCACAATTATTAAAACTATTTGAACCAAAGTAAATTCGCCAAATCCACGGGCAAGTTCAAATAGGGTAGAGAAAAGACTCCGACATGCGGATAACAAAGTCAATGCCGATCCTGCAATAATCAATCCGTTTGCAACTATGTTTTTGCGGAATATTGACAGATAGCCTAAAATAACAGGCAAGGTTAACGCTGCAGCGGCAATAATCTGAAAAATTATTTTAAGAACATAAAGACGCATCAAACCTAAAAAATAAGCTATGGCTTCCGCAATGGAATTTATGAGGAAAAACGCTGAAGAATTATTCCGTAAATCCCAATAACCAATACCCATATTTCTAAGAAAATCAAAAGAATAATCTTCACAATAGTATGTGTTATACAAAAATGTCACTTGAATCCAAATGGCAAGCAGTAACAGAGTTGCAATGAGTACACCTTGTATAATTCCTGTGTATTTGAGAGTTTTATTGTTTTTCATAATCTTACCACCTTTTGATTAATTACAATTTTTGTGTGTTTCTATTGTATTAATATTATAGCACAATGTAATTCAAAGTGCAATTGCAAAATAATCTGCCATGCAATTTCGTGCGATTTTTACAAAACAATAATCCCAAGAAAGTTCAGATTGACGGTAAAATTAGTTGCAATGAATAAATTGCAGTAAAACTTTTGTGCAAAATAAATGTGCAAAATAAAACCCGACAGCCACACATTGTACCGTGTGACTGTCGGGGAGAGAAGGATTTGTATTAACTTTAAATCAGAATCCCGTTGCAATGGTCAATTTCATGTTGAATAATCTGTGCGGTAAAGTCTGAAAAACTGCGTTTTATCTGCTTGAAATTTTCGTTGAAATATTTTACTTTTATCGTTTTGTAACGAACTGTTTTGCGTTCGCCGTCAAGCGAAAGACAGCCTTCCTCGGTTTCAAATTCACCGAATTTGCTAATGATTTCGGGATTGAACATAACAAGATATTTTCCGTTGTCATTAATTGCGATTATCCTCTTTGCAACGCCTATCATGTTAGCCGCCATGCCCACACAACGATCAAAATTTGCCCTGAGTGTGTCAAGCAAATCCTGTGCAGTCTGCAAATCTGCCTGTGTTGCGTCCTCCGACTTTCTCTGTAAAAACATAGGATCATGTACAATTTCTCTTACCATAACTCTGCCTCTTTCAGTTTCTAACCCGAGTATAACACATTGCAAAAGCGATTACAAGTTAAATTACATAATGTATCCTCATATAAATTACCGAGGTGGTTAGGTGAAATATCCGGAGTTATCGTGTGATGTTTATGCTGAGGTTGACGGTGAGAATGTTTTGCTGATTGAAATTGACAGAGAGGGCAGAGCAAAGGTTTATCATGAAAATTTAAGAATTGACGGGGTGCGAAAAATTTTTGAAGAAATCAACTGCAACATTGAAAGCTACATAAAATATTTCGGAACAAAATAAAATAGCACAAAATAAAATAGCACAAAATAAAACGCCCTCCGTTTGGAGAGCGTAATTCTGTGAATTTACAAATTATCAAAATTAATCTTCGTCATCGCTGTGGGCATGGTCATACAGCTTTTGAATATCATCGGGAAGATTGTTCGGGAGCATTTCGTTGATTCTGTCCTCGTTGCCGTCAGCAATGGCAGTATCGTAGTACCAGCACTTAAAGCGGAGCATATCAAGCGTCTTTTGAAGACGCTCAATTTCCTTTTCTACGGTTTTTTTCTGATTTTCAAAAAGTTCTCGCCTTTGCGGATAGGACGAACTGCCCTCGGCGCACCATTGCATAAATTTTCTTATTTCCCTGATTTCAAGTCCCGATTTTTTGAGGCAGTCAATTATGCGGAGTGTTTCAAGCTCTCTGTCGGAAAATCTGCGGATACCCGACACCCTCTCCATATGCGGAAAAAGTCCCTCTTTATCGTAGTAACGCAGGGTTGAAACAGGAATACCGCACATCTGAGATACCTGACCGATTGTGTACATAAAACCACTCCAAAACATTCTAAAAGGTCTTGACCTAAAGCCAAGTTTATCTGTTAATACAATCATACTGCATAATGATTTGGTTGTCAATTGAATTGTTTTTTGAATAAAAAATTAACGGAGCAGATTTTAATTTCTGCTCCGTGTTTGTTATTTGAATGAACGGGAAAATACGCTTGTCATATCTATATCATTTGTGGTCATGTTAAGTATTATCATTGCTACGGTCATTGCAACGATAAAAACCGAAAAGAATTTAAAGAACGACTCTGCTTTTGAAAATTTTTTAGCACTTTTAGTGTAGGCAAAGGGTGATTTTACCATTTTTTCAGCCATTGCTGATTTTGAAATATAAAAGAAAAATCTTGATGCCATAATGCCTAAGGATGCAATCATTATGTTATTCCACACATTTCCCGACTTTCCGAAAAAGCCCATAAACGGCATACAATAAAAAATGTATAACGCAATGAACAGTAATATTGGTCTTAAAAAAGTTATGTTTGAAACGGTACAGTCAAAGCCGAGTACATTAGCTGTGCTAAGTAATATCAGAGTAAACAAAAGCACTGTTATGACAATTCCGATTACACTTCCATTGGTAATGTTTATACCGCAATTTTGAAGTATGGCGACAAAAGTCAAAAAAATTGCTCCGATTCCAAAACACACAAAGTCAAAAATCATTAGTTGCTTTTTCATATAAATCTCCGTGTTTTAAAATATATGCTGAATATACCATATTTTTTGACATTATACAATACTATTGTTATTTAATTGGAATAAGTCACATATTGAACACTTTTTACTTGTTGAAATTGCATATAAATAAAAAGAAAGCAAGGCACGAAATTGCACCTTGCTTTTTGGGAAGATATATTAATGTAACTTGTTGTTTTAATTATTTCTTTTCGAGAACATTGAGAAAATCTTCAATTTCGGCAAGCCTTTCTTTTGCAAGATTTTTGCCGGCGTTATATGCCTCGTCAAGCACATCCGTGTTCATCTCAAATGATTTTACATACTTGTGTGACGGGCGGAGTACCATAAGTATGCCGTCCTCCTCAAGCTGTTTCATTCTTTTGCATTGCTCATTATAGCGGTCAAATCTCGTCATAAGAGCGTTGATGAGGTTCGGATAGTCCTTGTATTTTTTGTTGATTAAAAATTCAAACTTGCGATAGTCCGTGCAAGGCTCATTTTCGGCTTTGTCAAAAGCACAAGCACACGGGAACAGCCCTGTTCAAACGCACGGTCAAAGGGAACAGCATCGGCAATACTGCCGTCAACATACTTTCCGCCCTCAAATTCGCTTATCTGATAGAGAATAGGAACTGTGCAGGACGCTCTTACGGAGTCAAGCAATCGCTGTTCGCTTTTGTTCTCGGAAAAATATTTTGCCTTGCCTGTTACACAGTCGGTTGCCACAAATTCGCAGTTTGTATCTGCCGCAAAAAATGTATCAAAATCGAACGGATAGTCCTGATAAGGAAATCTGTAAATCATATTGTCAAGATCCATTGAAAGAAAACCGAGAACCGAAAAATCGCCTGTTCTGTGGGGCATAATAACCTGCGGGAACGACCTTCCTGTTTTGCGGTAAAATCAAGGGCAACCTCAGCTCCCGCCGAAACTCCTGCAACATAGTCAAAGTGTATTTTGTTTTCAAGCAGACAGTCGGTTATACCGGCGGTAAAAATTCCTCGCCTTGCTCCGCCTTCAATTATCAGACCTGTCATAAGGACCTCCGTTGACTCAAAAAAATTTTGGTGCTATAATCAAACTGTTTTATGGGGTGATAGTATGGACGTTAATGTGACTGACCTTCGCATTGTAAAAACAAGAACCAATATAAAAAATTCGCTGATTGATTTGCTTGCCGAAAAAAATGTTTCCAAAATCACGGTGACTGAGCTTGCAGAAAAGGCGATGATTAACCGCAAAACCTTTTACCGCCATTATCACACGGTTCAGGATGTTGTCGATGATATCAATTACGATATAATCAATGATGTTATCAGCCATGCGAAAAAATCCGACCGTGACGGCAACAACCTTGTAAATCAGCTGAATTTTATCGGTCTTTCCATTGTTGAAAATAAAGAACAGATTAATAAAATTCTGAAAAATTCTCCCGAGGTGTTCGGCTCGGGTCGCTCTGTTGAGCTTTTGAAAAGATTTATCGAGGTTTCAATAAGACCTGTGCTTAATTTTAAAAATGAAACTAAACTCAAATACCTTGTTGAGTTTGTCGTTTCGGGATTCATCTCGGTTTATGTCCGTTGGTTCAATGACGGCTGTGCAGAGAGTTCCGAAAAACTTGCAGACGCTGTCAACGAGTTCGTTCTCGGAGCATTGTCCGAATATGTTCCGCCCGAAAAGCTGATTAACTCATTTTCCAATGAGCCTTAGTAATTGCCTCGAATCCTTTGGGGGAGAGAATAGGCTTTGAAATTTTTTTCATTGTTTCATCGCAAAGACAGCGGTTTTTGCAGAATTCCCTGCCTGCCTCCGTGATTGAATCAAGATATGCCTTTCTCTGCCTTTCAGCTTTTTCTGCAATAAAAAGCTCGCCCTCGGGGCATTTTATCATCGTGTAATTGCCGTTACCGCAAATCAAATCAAGCTGTTTTATAAGTGCGGGATACATCGGTTCGGCACTCACATAGCCGCAAGTCGTAATAACCAAAAGCCTCTTTTCGTGCATCGCTTCATCACGCAGTTCATGGAAAGAGGCTTCTTTGTCCTCGACAACATTTCCCGAATATGGGAGCATATACGGCAGACATCTGTCGGTTAATGCTTTCATCTGTGACGGCATACCGAAAAAGTAGAGCGGAAAGCTCTCAATGATAATATCGGCAGAATTAATCTTTTCGTAGATTTTCTGCATATCGTCCTTTATAACACATTTGCCGGGTGTTCTGCTCCAACACGAAAAGCAACCCATACACGGCTTGATTGTTTCCTTTTTAACCGTGATATATTCAACTTCCGTATCGGCCGAAAAGCCGTCAAGAAATGCTTTTGTAATGTTGAGAGTATTGCTTTTTTCGCCTTTGGACTACCGTTTAATACGAGAACTTTCATAATCACTCCTGTGACGGCTTGTAAACCGCATTTTTATCCATTGTGGTAAACAAAAGATTTCCCTTTGCCCTCACTTCACCGTCAACCTTGATGACACACGCAAATTCAAATGCCGACTTTGTTGACATTGTAACATTTACGCTGATAATAAGCGTGTCACCCGGAATAACGGGGCGGAGCATTTTGAAATCCTTAACCTTGAGAAGAACATACAGCTTGTCCTCCTCAACGCTTTCGGGAGCAAATACAAGACTGCAAAGCTGTGCCGCAGATTCAATGAGCAATACTCCCGGCATAATCGGTGTGTCGGGAAAATGACCTGCAAAATACGGCTCGTTCACCGACACATTTTTAATACCTGTTGCCGAAACATTCGGCTCAAGCTCGGTCACCCTCTCAATCATCTGAAAGGGTGGTCTTTGTTTTATTCTTTGATTGATTTCAAGCAGATTCATCATAAGCTGAGTCCTCCGTCAAGCACAAGCACCTGACCTGTCATATATGAAAAATCGTCACTGCAAAGCTGTCCGACGACATTTGCGACATCCTGAACTGTGCCGAATCTCTTTTCGGGAATAGCCTCAAGATACTTTTTCTGCAATTCTTCAGGAATGCCGTTCATCATTTCGGTTTCGATAAAACCGGGTGCAACTGCGTTTACTCTGATTCCGTACTTTGCAAGTTCCTTTGCAAGCGTGTGTGTCATAGCGTTTACCGCACCCTTTGTTGCACTGTAAACCGACTGACCTTCAACTGCAAGAACAGAGCTTACGGAAGAAATGTTGATGATGATTCCGCTCTTTTTGCGGAGCATTTTAAGCGATGCCTGTCTTGCACAATTGAAATATCCTTTGATATTAATGTCAAGACTTCTTTCAAGCGACTCGTCCTTAATCATCAAAAGGTAAGCGTCGTCAACCACACCTGCGTTGTTGACAAGCACATCAATTCCGCCGAAGTCCTGCTGAATACTGCGGAACATATCCTTTACTTCGTCAATATCTGCCGTGTTTGCCTTGTAGCAACGGCTTTTCTGCCGAGTGATGTAATTTCGTCAACAGCCTTTTGAGCCATTTCTAAATTTGAATTGCAGTTCACGGCAATGTCATATCCAAGCTCTGCAAGCTTTAAAGCGCAAGCCTTGCCAATGCCCCTTGATGAACCTGTTACAAGAGCGGTTTTGCTCATATTTACCTCCGATTTTTACGCTTTCCTCAGGATTACAGCAGAGTATGTTCCGCCCGCACCCATTGAAAGAGCAAGTCCGTATTCGTAATTTTTCTCGCTGTCAGAAAGAAGCTCAGCCGCATATGCCGCTGTCATTGCACTTGCTGCGGCTCTTGCATTGCCGATTTCCTGCGATACATCATAGCACGGCATAAGCGTCTTGATAATCTTCCTGTCGTCACAGCATACAAAGTCGATATTGTCTGCTTCAATACCGGCATTCACACAAGCCTTTTCGATAACCTCAACAACAGCCTTGCTGTCAACCTCTGAGTTGTCATACGATACAGGGCGGTGAGCCTGTGCATAGCCCTTAATTTCTGCATACTTGCGTGCATTTCTGCCGTTTGCACTTTCCTCTGTTTCAAGAACGAGAGTTACAGAGCCCTCACCGAGCGGTTTTTCAAGCAATTCGGCCTTTGTATAGAGCTCAAGGTTTGTCTTTGTATTTTCATCGGTACCTGCGGCAAGCATAACGCTTTCGTTGCCGTCTGCAAGAATATCAGCGGCATAGCAAATACTCTGCAGTCCTGCCTGATTGCCGTTTGCAACAGTTGCGTTGTAGCCCTTGATGCCTGAGAAAATGCTCAGATAACCGCCTGCGGCATTGTAAACCGTATTTGGGAATGAAAAAGCACTGCCCTTTTCGGTACCTCTTGTGATTGCCTTTTTCTGGAAATCAACAATTTCGGTCATAGGGCCGTCAGCCGTGCCGATTACAATACCTGTTTTATATTCGTTGTCCTTGTCAATTTTTATGTCAGCGTCTGCAAGTGCGTCCATACCGCTCAAAAGCTGGAGCTGGCTGAAACGGTCAAGCTTTCTGTAAAATGCAACCTTGATTCCGTGTTTGTCATAATCTTCGGAGGTAAGATTGCAGTTAAGGCTGTGTTCGTCAGTCCTTGTGCCTGTAAGCTTTGAAATGCCCGTAATGTAAATTTTTTCATTTTTACTGTTGTCGGGAATATCATGCTCGTTGTCCGAGAAAATGATGCTTGCGTTGTTGCCGCCGAATGCAAATGAGTTTGACATTGCATAGTGAACATCTTTTGTGTGGCTCTTGTTCGGAATAAAGTCAATGTTGCCCGCCTTTTCGGAAAGCACCTTCAAATCCTCATCGGAGTAGCCGATTGTAGGCGGAACGAGGTTCTCTTTTATTGCTTTTACGGAAAATACAGCCTCAATTGAGCCTGCCGCACCGAGGCAATGACCTGTCATAGATTTTGTTGAGCTGACAGAAAGGTGGTCGTTGCCGTCAAAAAGTGTGTGAAGTGAAAGAAATTCAGCCTCGTCATTTTTGGCAGTACCAGTTCCGTGTGCGTTTATGTAGTCGATATCGTCAAAACTAAGAGCAGAGCTTTCAACAGCCCTTCTGATTGCACTCATCTGACCTTCACCGTCGGGACGGGGAGCGGTAATGTGGTAAGCGTCACTGCTTACACCCGAACCGAGAATTTCACAGTAAATCTTTGCGCCTCGTTCAACAGCGTGTTCGTAGCTTTCGATTACAAGAATACCCGAACCCTCGCCGAGCGTGATACCTGTGCTGTGATTGAACGGGGAACAGGCGTTTTCGTCAAGCGCATGGAGAGCGTGGAAACCGCTGAATGCAAGTGAAGAAAAGCTGTCCGAACCGCCTGCGATGAACACATCACCCTTGCCCTCACGGATAAGGTCACAGGCATAGCCGATGCTCATTGTGCCTGCCGCACAAGCGTTGACGATGTTTGCGGTAATGCCCTCAAGTCCGAAATGAGCCGAAACATTGTTGGCAATTGCCGAAGCACCCATTTTGAAAATATCTTCTTTTTTACCGCCGTCACCCTTGATTTCGTCTGTGTAATATTTGTCAATGCTTGCCGCACCGCCTACACAACTGCCAAGAATAACACCGATGTTTTTTTCGGATGCGTCAATGCTTGCATCTTCAAAAGCCTCGTTTGCGGCATGAATACAGAGAAGGAAGAACGGTCATAGTTTTCGGGAGAAAGCTCTGACGATGCCTTGTCAACCTCTGCACCCTTGTGTGCATAACAGTTTGAGGTGTCAACCGACTTAACCTCATCAATGCCGGAGTGACCGAGTGTTACGGCATCCCAGCAATCCTTTACATTGTCACCGACGCCGCAGATAAGTCCGAGTCCCGTGACAACACATCTCTTTTTGTCAGCCATATTAACCCTGCTTGCTTTCTACATATTCTGTAAGTGCTCTGATTGATTGGAAGTGCTCACGGTCTGCACCTGTCATATCAATACCGAAAAGTGTGTCGATGCCTGCAACGATTTCGATTGAGTCGATTGAGTCAAGACCGATTTCGTCACCGAAAAGTTCTGAATCGTATGTAAGAATGTTTTCGGGAATTCTAAGGTTTTCTACGAGCATTTCCTTAATCTGATCTGCAATAGCATTGTTCATTTTAATTACCTCACTTAAAATTTTGATTTTTTTGATTTTATTATAAATTTTCCGAAGAAAAAATCTTCTTTGTAATAAACCTTGCCTTTGCCGTATTTTTCTTCAAGCTCAAGATAAAGCTTTTTGACCTGCTTTTCGGCTTCGGCACTTATTTCTTTTGCATATTTTGAGTAGCGAACATTTTCGGGACATTCGGATTTTATCGGATTGCCGATTAAAATTTTCTGCCTCTTTCCAAAAAGAATTTTATACTCACCCAAAGATGCAATCGGGATTATGTCAAGACCTTTTTTTGCCGCAAGCAATGCCGCACCGGGCTTGAACGGGAGCATTTTGCCCTCTCTTGCAATTCCGCCCTCGGGGAAGATAAGCATTGAATATCCGTTTTCAACCGCACCCTCACTTTGCGCATACCAGTTTGTGTCCATGGTGTCAAAGTCAACGGGAATACTGCGGCAAATTCGGATAAACGAGCCTGTCCCGCTCTTGTCATACCAGCTTTTTTTAACAAGCATATACGGCTTGTATCTGCTGAGTACAGAGCTTATCACAACTCCGTCAAAGTGGTGAGTGTGGTTACATACAAACACAACAGGATTGCCCTTGAGGCTCTTTTTAAGGCTCTTGTCTTTCCATTCAACCTTCGGGCGAATAAGAAGATGCACAAGACCTTTTACAAATTTTATGAATGCAAGCTGTCCTGCATTTTTATGATAATTGTACTCCATACTCTTTACCCTCGTTTTTTAGAATATTATATTTTTATTTTAAAAAAATTCAACGGTCAAATGAATTTTGCGTGTGTCTTATGCAACATTTTGTCGAATTTTGTGGCATAAAATATATGGGAATTATTATGGAATATTTTTCTTTTTAGCTTTTTTACAAATGTTGACGGCTGTTGTTTATGGTGATATAATCATAGAAAAGAATTTTGCCTTTGAATCAAGGTAAACAAAGGAGAAACCTATGAAAAAAGTAATTTTAACAGGTGACCGTCCTACGGGCAGACTTCATGTCGGTCACTATGCAGGTTCGCTCAAGGAGAGAGTAAAGCTCCAGAATTCGGGCGAATATGATGATATATACATTATGATTGCAGACGCTCAGGCTCTTACCGACAATGCCGAGCATCCCGAAAAGGTAAGACAGAATATTTTGCAGGTTGCGCTCGACTACCTTGCCTGCGGAATAGATCCGAACAAGTCAACAATTTTTGTTCAGTCAATGATTCCCGAGCTTACGGAGCTTACTTTCTATTATATGAACCTCGTAACCGTGTCCCGTGTTCAGCGCAACCCCACCGTTAAGGCAGAAATTCAGATGCGTAATTTTGAGGCAAGCATTCCTGTGGGATTTTTCTGTTATCCAATCAGTCAGGCGGCTGATATCACGGCATTCCGTGCAACTGCCGTTCCTGTCGGCGAGGATCAGCTTCCGATGCTTGAACAATGCAAAGAGATTGTTCACAAGTTCAATTCCGTTTACGGCGAAACTCTTACGGAACCGCAGATTATTCTTCCGAGCAACAAGGCTTGTCTGCGACTGCCCGGTATTGACGGTAAGGCAAAGATGAGCAAATCCCTCGGCAACTGCATCTATCTTGCAGAAGAACCCGAGGATATCAAGAAAAAGGTTATGTCAATGTTTACCGACCCGAATCATCTTCGTGTTGAGGATCCCGGCAAGGTTGAGGGCAATCCCGTGTTTATCTACCTTGACGCATTCTGCCGTGACGAGTATTTTGCGGAATTTTGGAATGATTACAGCTGTCTTGACGAACTCAAGGCTCATTATCAGCGTGGCGGACTCGGTGATGTCAAGGTTAAGAAATTCCTTAACAATGTTATGCAGGAGGAACTTCGTCCCATTCGTGAACGCAGAAAAGAATGGGAAAATCATCTTCCCGATGTTCTCGATATTCTCAAAGAGGGCAGTAAGGTTGCAAAGGAAACTGCCGCAAAAACACTTGAGGATGTCCGTCATTCTATGAGAATCGATTATTTTACAGACAATAATCTTCTTAAATAATTTAAAATTCAATATGTAAAATACGGGTCGAAGGACAGAAATCAAAAATTCTGTCTTTCCGATTTTTCTTATGAAAAAATTATTGCGAATAGACTCAAAATTGTTGAAAAAATAAAAATATTATGCTATTATTGCGTTGAAAACACCCCGATTTAAGGAGGATACATTATGATTGACGCAAGAAAGCATACGCTTGATTCTGTTAAAAAGCTGACCGATTACAGCGATTTTAACCTTTATAAAATGGATATATGCTACGATTACAGCATTGATAAAATCATTGACAGAGGGATTTTTGATGATGAGTCGGCTCTCGGTGCAATTGTGCAGGAGGTTCTGCCCGATTATCCCGTCAATCTTAAAATGCCGAATTTCGGGTGCAGTGCCTTTACAATGAAAAATCCCGACAGCGTAATGATGGGGCGAAACTATGATTTTAAGAACGACACCTCGTCAATGCTTGTGTATTGTTCGCCAAAGGACGGCTACAGGTCGGTTGCGTTTGCGGCACTTGATAATGTAGGTGCAAACAACCCCGAGTTGAGTGATGAAACAAGGCTTGCAACCTTGCTCTCACCGTTTATCAGCCTTGACGGAATCAATGAAAAGGGCGTGTCAATCGCAGTTCTCACACTTGACAGCAAGCCGGTCCGTCAGCAAAGCGGAAAGCCTGTTATCGCCACAACGCTTGCAATCCGTCTTATACTTGACAGAGCTGCGTCAACCGAAGAGGCGGTTACACTTTTTGAAAAATACGATATGTTCGCCTCAAGCGGAAGAGATTATCACTTTTATGTTACCGATTCAAACGGTGACGGTCGTGTTATTGAGTACGATTGCAACAGCAATGACCGAAGGCTCGTTGTTACAAAATCGCCTGCTGTTACAAACTTTTTTGTGATGTACAAAATTTTGTAAAGCCTTATCAGAAAAACGGTGTTTACGGTCACGGCAGAGAGCGGTATGATAAGATAATTAATGTTCTTGAAAAGAATAACAGCTATACAAAAGAAACAGCATGGGAGGCTCTTGTTTCGGCATCACAAGCACCGAATCCGAATGATATAACAAGCAATACTCAATGGTCGATTGTTTATGACAACACAAACCTTACCGCTGATATTTCAATTCGCCGAGATTGGAACACGGTGACAAAATATTCGCTAAAAGAAAATAAAATTACGGAATAAAAAAACAGGGAAGAAACCGAAAAAAGTTTCTTCCCTTTTATAATGTCCGATTCAGTTTTTGCCGTGCAGCATAACATCCGCCGTAAAAATTCCGTTTCCGTGAGAAAATCTGCAATAACCGCCGTCTTTTTTCGGCAATTCTGCGTACCGACTGCGTACCGATACCGTTACCGTTTCGCTTTGACGAACCGAAAAATCCGTCCTTTTCGGTAATCTCTCCGTTGAAAGCATTCTCTACGGAAATAAGCAATATCTTTTCGGAATGCGGACGGGCATACATTTTAATCTGCCGTTTATCTCTGTCAAGCTTCATGCTCGCCTCAAATGCGTTTTCAAGCAAATTTGCGATTACAAGACAGATATCGGATTCCGAAACTGTCAACTTTTCGGGGATGTCAATTTTTAGTTTAAGCGGAATACCATTGCTCTTGCATTTTGAATAATAATGTCCGATAATCGCATTAACAGCGTGGTTTTTACAGAGTACAAGCTCTGTGTCGGGAATATTCTGCGATGCTGACGAAAGGTATTTTTCAAGTTCTTCCCAGTTCTTTTGCTCGGCAAGAGCATTAAGTACGGCAAAGTGATGTCGCATATCATGCCGTGCCTGACGGGTTTCTTCAATAGCGATTTTTAATGCGTCATACTGTGCCCTCTGCATATTCAAAAATTGATTTTTCTGAGCAAGTTTGTTATTGCGGTTCAGACTTTTTGCAATAAAATACAGCAAAGCGTAGAAAATGAGCAACAGCACAAGAAGTGATACGCTGATAACAATGTAACCCTGCATAATTCTTCCTGTATGGAGAATGTTAGGATTCCATGGGATTATAAAAAAGTTTAGCAAGATGAATATTATCGGTAAAATCCAGAATACATACCATGTCTGGGCAATGTTTTCATCATCGAGCAGTTCACTCACACCGTGTGTTGCAGGATACCATGCAAGAATTACAAACATCCAGCATAGAATATTGAACAGCACAGCCGATTTAATTTCAAACCACGGCGTTGTGTTCTGCGGAAATGTTATCGAATCAACCGCCCGTGTAATGCTCGCAATGCAGGCAAACACTCCGCATACCGCAAGTAACACACTCACCGATTTCCACATGGATGTTTTGAGTGAACAACAGTATGCTGCCGAAAGAGCAAGCACTATCGGTATTGCAAGCACAAACGATTTCAGATTGTATCTGTAACAAACAAAACCGCACAATATACAAAGGCACACAAGTGATAAAATCATCACAGGAAACAGCCTGAGCTTGGATACCTTGAGATGTTTTTTTATCGGAAAATATGCAAGTACAATACCGGGGATGATTGCACCGAGTTCAATCATCGGACAGAAAACATTTGTCAATGCAAATCCCTCCTGCCGAAAATATATTCGCCAAAGGTGCTTTTTGCACTTTTTACAAGACTTCGACTTATGGAGATTCTTTCACCGTTGTCAAGAACAAATTCATTGCCGTTCATATCCCTGATGTGTTCAAGATTTACTATGATTCCTCGGTTGCACACAAAGAAATTATCTCCGTCATCAAACAGCATTACAAATTCGGCAAATGTACTGCGCACAGACTTTTCGGATTTGTCCGTACAATGAATATGTATGCAGTGCTTAAAATGCTCGGCATACAAAATGTCGCAAAGCTTTATACGCAACGAGTCACTTGCAGAGGATATTTCAATGCATTTTTCTTCAACGGAAATTTTCTGCGAAATTTCATCGAGCAACATATCAAGCTCGTCATCGCTGTACGGCTTCACAAGATAGTGCAATGCCCGAACCCTAAAGCCTTCAAGTGCGTGGTCGGTTGATGTGGTTGTGAAAACAAGCAGACAATCTCTGTCAAACTTTCTCAGCTTTTGTGCCGCATCAATTCCGTTTTCCTTTTCCATATATATATCCATAAAAACAAGGTCAAATCTGTTCTGCATTGCCTCATTCAGAAAATCCGTTCCGTTACCGTATCCGCAAATTTCAATATCATATGACCTTGAAAATGAGCTTTGAGAAAGTCTTTTGCAAAGTTCATTTCGCTCATTTTCGCAATCATCAACTATTGCAATCCTCATACCGTACCTCCTGCATAATTATCACTCTTATTGTATCACATAATATCTCAAATAGTGACTTTAATTTGCATTTCGTGACAAAAATTTTCACTTTGTGCCAAATGTATGGACTAAATGACAATTATTTATTATAATTCAGCTTAAACCAAAAAATCATGGACAGATAAAAACACGGAGGAAATATTCTATGATTAACAAAAAGAAAACGGGGCTTTGCCTTGCTTTGGCGGCAACATTGATTGCCTCGTCTGCACTTTGCGGATGTCAGCAGAGCGACAGCAGTACATCCGCAAAATTCAACAGCGATGTAAAGTATGCGTCAAAATATACGGCTGACGAAAACGCACAGGTGTATAAGACCCTTGACTTTTCTGATGAACAGGAAAAGGAATTTGCAAAAAAGGGCTTTATAACAGCACCCGACAAACTCGAAATCAAAACCGAGAACGGCACAGTTGCATGGAGCCAGACAGCATATGATTTTATCAGAAACTCGTCAACTCCCGACAGTGCAAACCCAAGCCTTTGGAGAAACACGGAGCTTAACTCGCTTTATGGACTTTTTGAAGTTGTTGACGGTGTTTATCAGGTCAGAGGCTATGATGTTGCCAATGTAACCTTTGTAAAGAGCGACAACGGCTGGATTGTTTTTGACTGTACAACAAGCTCCGAAACTGCAAAGGCGGCGCTTGAACTTCTTGAATCAAAGTTCGGCAAGGCGCATATTGCCGCTGTTGTTGTAAGCCACGCTCACATTGACCACTACGGCGGTATCGGCGGACTTATTGATGAAAAGGATGTTGCCGATTCATCACTTCCGCTTGACGAGCAGATTAAGTCCGGCAAAACGCTCATTATCGTTCCCGAAGGCTACGAAAAGGCTGTTATGGAAGAAAATGTTTTTGCAGGTAACGCAATGAAACGCAGAACCAACTTTCAGTACGGATCATTGCTTGATAAGGGCGGTAAGGGCAGCTTGTCGGTAGGTATCGGTCTTACCCCTTCAAGCGGCACAACAACATACATTTCACCGTCTTATGAGGTAAAGAAAGCTACCGAAACCATCAAGGTTGACGGTGTTGAAATGGTGTTCCAGCTTACTCCCGACACAGAATCGCCTGCCGAGATGAACACCTACCTTCCAAAATACAAGGCTTTGTGGATGGCTGAAAACTGTTCCGGCACAATGCACAACCTCTACACACTCAGAGGCGCAGAGGTTCGTGACGGCAATGCGTGGGCGCAGTACATTATGGAGGCAAAGGAGCTTTTCGGAGATAAAGCCGAAGTAGTTTTCCAGGCTCACAACTGGCCGCATTGGGGCAACGATGTAATCAATGACTACATGGCAAACACAGCCTCTGTCTATAAGTACATATTCTCACAGACACTTATGTACATCAATCAGGGTTATACTTCAACCGAGATTGCAAATATGATTGAACTCCCCGATGAACTCAACAAGGTTTGGTACACACGCCAGTATTACGGAACTCTCAAGCATAATGTAAAGGCTGTTTATCAGAAATATATGGGTTGGTATGACGAAAACCCCATTCACCTTGATGAGCTTGAACCGACAGAATATTCAAAGAAGCTTGTTGAGTATCTCGGCGATACAGACAAGGTTCTTGAAATGGCTAAAAAAGACTTTGACAAGGGAGAGTATCAGTGGGTTGCACAGATTACAAACACACTTGTATATGCAGATCCCGAAAATAAAGACGCCCGCTATCTTTGCGCAGACGCACTCGAACAGCTCGGCTATCAGGCTGAAAGCGGTGCATGGAGAAACGCTTATCTTACAGGTGCTTATGAGCTTCGTAACGGTACAAAAAATTATCCGAATTCCGAAGGTTCAGGTGCAACAGCTCTCGGTATGAGTACCGAAACAATGTTGGATTATCTCGGAATCTGTCTTGACGAAAAGAAGCTTGAAGATCAGAATCTTGTAATCAATCTTGAAGTGACCGATAAAAACGCAAAATATCTTCTTCGCATAAATCACGGTGTGCTTATCTATTCACAGGAAAAGTGGAGCGATAAGGCTGACGCAACAATCAAAACCAAGAGCGCTGGTATTCTCGGCATTGCACAGAACAATCAGAAACTTATGGACGCCGGCATTGAAAAGGTTGAGGGCAACAGTGACATCATCAAAACCCTTACATCAAGCGCTGCCGAATTCCCGCTGTATTTCAATATTATTGAACCCTAATTAAAGTATGAGGTGACTATGAAAGTATTTAATTGTATTTTCGGCATATTGTCGATAATCGGTGCGATTTATTGTATGTTCTATCCGGGACTTACCTTCCTTAATACCGGTTGGATAGTGACAATTCTTCTCGGAGTATGGGGAATATGCTCCGTGATTGACTACTTTGCAAAACGCAAAAAGGCAAAGGCTGAACAGAGTGAAGCAATAATGGGAACACTCGGTCTTGTTGCAGGCATTGCGGCGGCAGTAATTTCAATTCTTGCTATGTTTATGCCGGGCATAAGACTTATGTTTGATGTTATCATTCTCTGCATTTTCTCAGGTTGGCTTGTAGTGGACGGTATCTCGTCCGTTGCAATGTCATTCAAGGTCAAAAAAGCATCTTCCTCAGGTGCATGGCTTATTCCGCTTTTCTGCGGAATACTCGTCATAATTGGCGGTATCTACGGATTTTTCCACCTTATATTTGCCGCACAGACAATCGGATTTATGATTGGTGTCCTTTTGTCAATCTACGGTGTAAAGCTTATTCTTTCGGCATTTGAAAAGCCGAGCGTGTAAGATACTTATCTTGTTTTCTTCTCTTTTTAAGAAAAGTATGATAACCCCAAAATCCCGAACCTTCAGAGTACTGCATCTTTGAGGGTTCGGGGCTTTATGACTAATCAAAAACAGAGTAGTCAGTTTTCTGTTTGATGCATAAAATATCAGTGTAGGAATTTTTCTTAAATTTTGTTATTAAAATGTAAATTCAGTATTGACAAATGAATTTTATTATGATAAAATAATGCCTGTTGAGTGACATTGCTCAGTATTCGGCGACATAGCCAAGTGGTAAGGCACGAGTCTGCAAAACTCTGACGCCCCGGTTCAAATCCGGGTGTCGCCTCCAAAACGAAAGCACTTCTTAACGGGAGTGCTTTCCAATTATAAAAATGTGGGAGCATAGCTCAGCTGGGAGAGCATCTGCCTTACAAGCAGAGGGTCACAGGTTCGAGCCCTGTTGTTCCCACCATTATATGCGGATGTAGCTCATCTGGTAGAGCGCCACCTTGCCAAGGTGGAGGTAGCGGGTTCGAGCCCCGTCATCCGCTCCATTAAATCAGTACGGTTGATGTACTGATTTTTTTATTTTACAGAATTTTTTGACAAACAAGGGGCTCGAAGGCGACCGTTAAGAAAATGCTCCGGTGTAGCCTTGCGACCGCCGCCGGTGGCGGAAAGAGGGAGCAAAGCGCTGTCTGAAATAAGGAGCAAAAGGAAGCACATTTATGTTCAACGCATTGCGACTGTATTTCAGACGGTAAACCTTAAAATTAAGAGCGTTGATGAGAGTTAAGGTTACGCACCGCAAGCAGTTGGCGAGGCAGAAACCTTTGCATCAAACAATCCCCGTCATCCGCTCCATTAAATCAGTACAGTTGATGTACTGATTTTTTTATTTTACAGATTTTTTTGACAAATAAGGGGCTGTTTTTTAACAGCCCCTTTGATTGTTGTGTAGTTAATTATAGTGTTCCGAATAATGATGTGCCTTGTCAAGAAGCATATCCTTAACTTTCATCAGCCTTGTACGACTGCTGCGGTCATTTTCTTCAAGTTTCATCGAGATGTATTTGATTGTTTCCTGATATCTCGGAATCATAACATGCTCAAGCGAATTAACACGGCGGCGTGTCTTTTCAATTTCTGCCGACATAAGCTCACAGCTTTTTTCAATTTCAGCAAGCCTTATCAGGTCGGGCAAAAGCTCGTTGAGCGACATAACCGCATCATCAAGTTCAAACGAAGTAAACGCAAAACCGTAGGGAAAAATATCACCCTCGTTGCTTGTTCGTGTGCTTGATGAAAACTGCGGAATATCAACGCTCATAACATTTTTTGAAGAAAGCTCAAGGTCAATTCTCTGCTTCGGTGACATCAATGAGGCGTCCAGAGCCTCTTTTGACATAACCGCACTTGCGTTCACAAAGTGGTTGTTGCACTCTGCAAGCTCTCTTTCAATCTTCTCGCGAAGCTCCTTGTTTTCTCTTACAAGGTCAAGAAATCGGCGCATCAGTTCGTCACGCTTGTCTTTTAACATTTTATGACCACGGGTAGCTGTTGCAAGCTGTTTTCTCAGCTTTGTCAACTGCATACGGGTGGGATTAACATTCATAACTGCCATTAGCAAACACCTTCAATGCGATTATTCTTTACCGTAAAACTCGTCAAGCATATCGTCCTTAATTCGTTTAAGTTCACTTCTGGGAAGAATATGCAAAAGCTTCCAGCCGATGTCAAGTGTTTCTTCAATTGAACGGTTTGCGTCATAACCCTGTGAAACATACTCACGCTCAAATGCCTCGGCAAATTCAGCGTACTTTTTATCCATATCGGTAAGAGCCGCCTCACCGAGAATTATCATAAGTTCTCTTGCGTCTTTACCTCTTGCATAAGCGGCAAAAAGCTGGTTCATGGTTGCGGCGTGGTCTTTACGGGTTCTGTCGGGACCGATACCCTTGTCTTTAAGTCTTGAAAGTGACGGAAGAACATCAATCGGCGGAGTAATTCCCTTTCTGTAAAGCTCACGGGATAGGATAATCTGACCTTCTGTAATGTAGCCTGTAAGGTCAGGAATCGGGTGAGTCTTGTCATCTTCGGGCATTGTAAGAATCGGAATAAGAGTGATTGAACCCTCTTTGCCTTTAAGTCTGCCGGCTCTTTCATACAATGTTGCAAGGTCTGTGTACATATAACCCGGATAGCCTCGTCTGCCCGGAACTTCTTTTCTTGCGGCAGAAACCTCACGGAGCGCATCAGCATAGTTTGTGATGTCGGTCATAATAACGAGAACATGCATTCCTCTGTCAAATGCAAGATATTCAGCGCTGTGAGTGCCATTTTAGGAGTTGCAATACGCTCAATGGCAGGATCGTTTGCAAGGTTTACAAACATTACGGTTCTGTCAATAGCGCCTGTTTCTTTAAACGACTGAACAAAGTAGTCGGATTCTTCAAATGTAATACCCATTGCGGCAAATACAACGGCAAACTGCTCGTCCTTGCCTCTTACAGCCGCCTGTCTTGCAATCTGAGCGGCAAGCTGGGCATGGGGCAGACCAGATGCCGAGAAGATAGGCAGCTTCTGTCCTCTTACAAGTGTGTTAAGTCCGTCAATTGCTGAAATACCTGTCTGAATAAATTCCTGCGGATAGTTTCTTGCGGCAGGGTTCATAGGTGTTCCGTTGATGTCAAGCCTTTTTTCGGGAATAAGAGCAGGACCGCCGTCAATCGGATTTCCAAGACCGTCAAATACTCGTGAAAGCATATCGGGAGATACAGGAAGTTCCATTGAACGACCTAAAAATCTTACCTTTGAATTTGCAAGGTTAATGCCTGCGGCTGATTCAAAAAGCTGAACAAGTGCGTTTGAGCCGTCAACCTCAAGAACCTTGCAACGGCGTGTTTCACCGTTCGGAAGTTCAATTTCGCCGAGTTCGTCATATGTTACGCCCTCAACATCACTAACCATCATAAGAGGACCTGCAACCTCTCGTATTGTGCGGTATTCCTTTGGCATCAGTCCTCACTCCTTTCAAGTACATCCTTAATTTCCGAATCAAGCAGAGCCTTGATTGACTCGAACTCGTCCCGAACCTTATCTTCGGGTACATATTTATATCTTCCTATGCGTTCACGAACAGGAAGGTTGACAAGCATTTCAATGTCTGCACCGTTTGCAAGAGCCTCTTTTGCTTTGTCATAGTAAGCAAGAATTGCTCGCATCATAAGCACCTGCTTGCCGAGAGATGTGTATGTGTCTGTCGGGTCAAATGCGTTTTGGTGCAGATAATCCTCACGGATTGAACGGGAGGTTTCAAGCTTAAGTCTGTCGGGTGCGGAAAGTGCATCCATACCGACAAGGTTTACAATTTCCTGAAGCTCGCTTTCTTCCTGTAATAATGTCATAAGTTTGCCACGAAGCTCCATAAAGTCGGGAGCGGCATTCTTTGAGAACCAATCTGCAAGTCGGTCTGTATAAAGCGAATAACTTGTCAGCCAGTTAATTGCCGGGAAGTGTCGTTTGTAAGCAAGGTTTGCGTCAAGTCCCCAGAACACCTTAACGATTCTGAGTGTTGCCTGCGATACAGGCTCTGAAATATCACCGCCCGGAGGTGATACAGCACCGATAACCGAGAGTGCACCTTCCGTGTCCTCACTGCCGTTTACGATAACACGGCCTGCTCTTTCATAGAACTGTGCAAGTCGGCTGCCGAGGTATGCGGGATAACCCTCTTCACCCGGCATTTCTTCAAGACGGCCGGACATTTCACGGAGAGCCTCTGCCAGCGGGATGTTGAGTCAGCCATAAGTGCAACCGTGTAACCCATATCACGGAAATACTCGGCAATAGTAATGCCTGTGTAGATAGATGCCTCACGGGCGGCAACAGGCATATCGGATGTGTTTGCAATAAGCACGGTTCTCTCCATAAGAGAGTTGCCTGTGCGTGGGTCTTTAAGTTCGGGGAACTCGTTAAGAACATCGGTCATCTCGTTGCCACGCTCACCGCAACCGATATATACGATAATATCGGCAGCCGCCCACTTTGCAAGCTGATGCTGAACAACAGTTTTGCCCGAACCGAACGGTCCCGGAACTGCGGCTACACCGCCCTTTGCAAGCGGAAAGAGTGTGTCGATAGGTCTTTGACCTGTGGTAAGAAGAATGTCGGGGGAGAGCTTTCTTTTGTACGGTCTGCCCACACGAACAGGCCATTTTGTACACATATTAATCTCAACATTGCCCTTGTCTGTTTTGAGAACGGCAACTGCTTCGTCAATTGTAAAATCGCCCTCGCTGATGCTTTCAACGACACCGCCCGTCTTGTTCGGAACAAGAATCCTGTGAAGAACAGCGTGTGTTTCCTGAACCGTACCGAGTGTGTCGCCTGCCGCAACTGTGTCGCCTTTTTAACAAGGGGAGTAAAGTGCCACTTCTTTTTGTGATCAAGTGACGGAACATCAACACCTCTTTTGAGGTTTGTGCCGGCAACCTTCATAATCTCGTTAAGCGGTCGCTGAATACCGTCATAAATTGAACCGATAAGTCCCGGACCGAGTTCAACGGAAAGCGGAGCGCCTGTGGATTCAACAATCTCACCGGGTCCGAGTCCCGAAGTTTCTTCATATACCTGAATGGATGCCCTGTCACCGTGCATCTCAATTATTTCACCGATAAGTCGCTGACTGCTTACACGCACAACATCGAACATATCGGCATCACGCATACCCTCGGCAATTACCAGAGGGCCTGCTACCTTAGTTATAATTCCAGATTTCAAATTCTTACACCTCAATCATTGAAGATAATGTCCGAACCGACTGCCTTTTCAACGAATGATGACAGTCTTTTTATGCCGATTCCCGTATTGCCTTTTACACCGGGGATAGGAATAACAGCAGGAATGAGCCTTTCTTCATATCTTTTTCGCTCTTTTTCAACAAGTCCGAACATTTCCTCGGTAATAAAAATTACCGCATAGTTGTCACCGTCAGCAATCTTTCTGAAAAGATGCGGTGCGTTTTCGTTGTCATCACACGGATAAATGTCCATGCCGATTGCCGCAAAGCCCTTTATGCTTTCGCTGTCGCCGATAACGGCAATATTTTTAGCCATAAACTTCACGCAACCTTTCTTTTACGGTTTCATAATTTGTCTTGGTGCGGATTCCGCTTGCAATAATGTGAATAACCTTTTTCTCTGCTTCACTTGCAATCAGATAGCCCGTAATCGGGTCTGCACCGTCACCGCTTCTTTTGCATTTTTCTTTTGCAAGGCTCATAAGCCTGTTGTCAACAAATTTTTCAAATGCCGACGGAGAAGCCTTGTACTCTTCAACAGCCTTGTTACAGCCGTATGCCGAGATTTTTGACAGCACATCAAGCGTTGGTTCAAGTCCCTTTACGCTTGCCTCAATAACCTTGAACGGGGGAAGTCCTGCACATCACAGATTGCAATTTCAAGAAAATCCCTGTCACAATCGGCTTTTGCACCTCTTATGGCTGTCTTTACATTATTATAAAATACTGTAGCTTTAAAATATTCGGACATAAATTCGCTGTCGGATTTTTCGGATGTTTTCAGAACAAGCTCCATAAAAGCTCTGTCAAGAACCGCATCGCTGAGTCTTGCGTCACCTGTGTGTGCAAGAATTTCATATGCCTTGTCACAAGGTGCGGAAAGTTCTTCGCCTAAAAGTGAAAACTTTCTGTTCTCAACCGCCTGTTTAAGCGTTTCTTCTGAGAAAGTACACGGCTTTACCAAAAGCTGTGAATACGGTCTGTTTGAAAGCGTTCCCTTTAAAACAGCTTTAAGGTTGTGAAGGTCGTTAAGATAGAAGAACGGTGTGAATATTGCAAAATCGGGTGCGGTTCTTTTAAGATATTCCCACACATTTTCGCTGTGTGATTTCAAAATATCTTCAATGTCATCGCCCTCGCCGTAACCCTTGTCCGAAAGGTATCTGCAAAGCTCGTTCACATTTTCACAACCGAGCATATGCTCAATGTCGCTGTTTGTAAACAGATTTTTTTCTTTAGCACGGACGGAGCCGATGGAAAATTCATAAGATAATGCCATCATATTCCTCCTTATGCCTTAAAAAGTTCCTGATTTATAAAATCCTCGATAGCGTCACGCTTTTCGGACAAAATTGCCGAGAAGTCCATGTTCTCTTCAATGTCACCGCATTTAAGAATAAATCCGCTTTCAATGTCACACGGCGTTTTTGAAAGCTCTGCTTTTACACCGCATTCTTCAAGACTTGCAAGAAAATCCTTCGGAAGTCGGTTCATATCCTTTTTGTTCAAAAGCACAACACCGCTCATTCCGTTTAACTTTTTTGCAAATGTGTAAATCAGTTCAAAGTAATCTTCATCGGGAAGATTTTTCATTTTATTAAGAATTTCACTGTATGTCTTGTCAATTTCCTCACGCCTTCTCTTTAGGAAAGCGTTGCGTGTTTCAAGGTCACAACGGCTCTTTGAAGCCGCCTGCATCTGCTTGACCTTTGACTGTGCCCTGTCGGCAATTTCGGCAGAAATCTTGTCGGCATCAAGCTTTGCCTGTGCCATAATCTGTGCGCATTTTTCATCGGTTTCAGCACCTATTTGGCTGATTCTTTCGTCACAGTCAAGACTTATGCGATTTAAAATTTTATCACCGCTGCTCAAAGTGATTCCACCTTTCTTTCGTAATTTTCGTTAGTCGGTTATCAGATGTTAAGGTTTGGAACTGTGATAACAACGAGAAGTGAAACAATGAATGAAAGGAGAGCGTAAATCTCAACGAGAGTTACGGAAACCATAGCCTTTGAGAAGTTTGAATCGTCCTTTGCGCTTAGTGCAATACCCGAAACGGCTGCCTTGCCCTGTGCAAAACCTGAAATCATACCGCCGATACCGATAGCAAGCGATGCTGCAAAGTATGCAAGTCCCTGTCCGATTGTCGGAGCTGTGCCGCCGAGAACGCCGCCGCTTACGAGAATAAGGAAGCCTACGATAAATCCGTAAAGTCCCTGAGTACCCGGGAGAAGTGTGAGAACGAGCATTTTACCGAATTTTGATGAGTCCTCGGAAAGAACTCCCATAGCTGCCTGTGCGGCAGAGCCTACACCTCGAGCAGAACCTACGCCTGCAAGTGCTGTTGCTATTGATGCGCCTAAAAGTGCGAAAAATATTCCATTCATTTTGATTTGTCCTCCTGAATTTTAATATATTTACTGTTGAGCTTGAACGGCTTAAACTGTTTGCCGCCGCCCTCATAGAATTTTCCGAACATTTCAACATACTGAAGTCGCATTGTGTGAACATATGAACCGAGTGCGTTGAGTCCGATGTTGATTGCGTGTCCGATGATGAACACAATAATGAGTAAGATAATTCCAAACCAGCTCTTGCCGAACATGGTTGAAAGCATATTGAACACCTGAGCCATAACTCCCGTTGTAAGTCCGAGAGCAAGAAGTCTTGAATAGCTCAGAAGGTCACTGATGTAACCTGTGATGTCATAAAGAGAGGCAAGTCCGCCGATGACTTTGCCGAATCCCTTTTTGTTCCTGCCCTGTGTGAGAACAAGACCGATTGCGCAGAAAATCGCAATGCCTGCTCCGACATAGACGAGTGTCTGACCGAATGCCATACCTGCCGCCAAAACAGCAAATCCGATGAGCATCAGCATCCAAAGTCCTGTGTCAAAGAACGCTCCGCCGTAATCCTTGTGCTTTAGGCAAACATAGAATTTGCAGCCCATTCCGACAAGAATGTGTACAAGACCGAATGCTATTGAAATAATCATCAGCATAAGTGCGTCTTTTTGCGGATCAATTGTCGGCCACGGAAGATTTGCTCCATCGTAATGTCTGCACCCGTAAAGTAGTTGTAAAGGGTTGCGGGTGCATCTCCGAAGAAGCTTGCAAAAACAAGTCCCCAGAAAAATGTTGAAACACCGCAGTACTGGAACAGCTTCAAGGTGTTTCGCATTTCCTTGTCAGGCTTGAACAGCTTTATTGCAAGTCCTGTTCCTATTACCATTAACAGTCCGTAGCCTGCGTCCGAAAACATCATTCCGAAGAAAAAGTAGAAGAAGAATGCAAGCAACGGCGTTGGATCAATATCGCCATGCGACGGGGGAGAGTACATATTTACAATGCTCTCTGCCGGTGCTGCAAAGCGACTGTTCTTTAGCTTTACAGGAGCTTTTTCCTCGTCAACATCGCCGAATTCAACATAGCATACAGAAACTCTTTCGCAAAGCCTTTCAAGCTTTTCACAGTCCTCCTCGGGAATGTAACCCGAAATAACAAAGACATTCCGTGAATGCTGAAGTTCACCGATTACGCTGTATTTATCGGCTCTGATTCTGAAATAATCCTGTGTATCTTTAATATCTTTTCGTCTGTCTGCAAAGGAAATGATTTCTTTTTTTGCATTTTCCGTATCATCTTCAAGCTTGTGACTTCTTTCAACAAGCTTTTTTGATTCCGCCAAAGGGGGAACACTTGAGTTTGTAACAGGTTTTGCAAACCGATATCACGCAGAGCATTTTCTGCAAGCTCCTTTTGAGCAATCGGTGCAAAAAGTACAATACAGGTAAGCCCCTCGTTTGCAAATTGAATTTCAAAATCAAATTCAAGCTTCGGAGAAGCCTCGGCAAGCGCCTCTGAAAGCGATACCTCGTTGTACTCCTTTTGAATTGAGCCTATGAAAACAGCCGTTGTTTTTGTGTCCTTTGCGTTAAGCGGAATGTCAAGATTCTTCCACGGCTCAAGCTGTGCAAGAGCGGTTTTTATGCGAATCCGTTCCGCCGCATTATCGGCAATCTGTTTGTTAAGCTCACAAATTCTGTTGCACACATCAATAACTTCGCCTGCATTTGATGCGATAACTCCGATTTCATCGGGATCAATCTCCCGCCGTCCGCAAAATGCGGAAAGCATACTTTTCTTTTCGGGAGAGTTGCTGTCGAGAATTTTCAGAGCGTTTTCACTGAGAGTAACATTTCGCTCGAAAATCTGAATTTGTGAGGTCATATCAATCTTGCCGAAACCTTTTCTGCAGGTTTCGGTCTTTTCAATCTGAACCAAACCCGAATCCTGCAAATGTTCAAGAAGTCGCTTTCTGTCCTGTCTTAGGGCAATAATCCGAACCGACTTCATTTTAAGTTTTGCCAATTTCTATCACCACGCTTCTTTCATTGCAACCGTTTTAAAGAGAGAGCCTTTGTATAGCCCCGTCAATAACACGCTTGCGGTTTTTGTCTGCAGTCCGAGAGAGAATGTCGCACTCAAGATTTGCCTTTTCAGAGGCTTTCTCAAGCTCTTTTTTGCCCTCTTTTGCAGTCTTTTCAAAAAGCATATCGGCATCCTTCTGTGCCTTTTCCTTTGCCGAAAGCACAACCTGTTTGGCATCTGCCTTTGTCTGTTCAACCTTTCTGCTGATTCTGCTCGTGCATTTGCCTCACGCTGTCTGCAATCCTCTTCGGCATTGTAAATGGCGTCCAGCATATCTTTTGCCATTGTTATCCTCCTTTGCTAAAAAAATGCATAAAAATATTTATGAAGAATACACTATTTTGTTTATTCTATTCCTAGATTGTAGCACATTTATTTTAAAAAAGCAATCAACATACATTAAAGTTTGCCCAGTTTTTTATTATTTTCTTCCCTGTGACCGCATTTGCGAGTGGTTTTACAACATTAATTTGCGATAAAAGAAAAAACACCGCATAATACGGTGTTTAAAAAATTAACTTGCTTATTAACTTGCTTATTATCTTGCTTACTATCTTGCTTATTATCTTGCGTGTTGTGGACAAAACAGCGATATTTTAGTCTGTAAAACAGAAGAAAGCCGTCCCGAAAAATTCGGAGCGGCTTTCAAAGCTACGGTTATTCGGCAGGCGTCCCATTCTCCTGCATCTCTCAAGGTTTCCCTTTGTCAAGCCATCGGCGTGTGGATTGTACGAAATCTTCCACCTCGAATAACTTCTGAATTTATTCTAACATTATTTTAATAAAATTGCAAATAAATCAAGGTTGAAATCCGATGCGAAAAGTTGTATTATGTGAGGGTAATAACAAGATGGCAATATGCATGGAGGATTGTTTATTTATGAAAGAAATCAAGACAAATGTAATGAGAATTTTAGACAAAGAAAAGGTTGAATATACTCACCACGAATATCCCCACGGCAAGGATGCCGTTGACGGAGTAACGGTTGCAACGCTTATGAATCAGAATCCCGATTATGTTTTCAAAACTCTTGTAACAAAGGGCATGGGCAGAGATTATTATGTTTTCGTAGTTCCTGTTGACCATGAGCTTGACCTTAAAAAATGTGCCAAGAGCGTAGGTGAAAAGTCGGTTGAAATGATTCCTGTAAAGGACATTACAAAGGTCACGGGTTATGTGCGCGGAGCTGTTCACCTCTCGGAATGAAAAAGCAGTTCAAGACAACCTTCCACATTACAGCAGAGTCAATTCCGAAAATTATTGTCAGCGCAGGAAAAATCGGATATCAGATTGACCTGAAGCCCGAGGATTTAATTCGTCTTACAAACGGTCAATGTGCAGATATTATAAAGGACTGATCTGATATTTAAAAAATAACACCCCTGACTGTGCCAAACGGTTAAGTCGGGGGTGTGTTTTATTAATATGATTTATTCATCAATAAATTCAAGGTCTTCGTCGCTTACTTTTTTGAGTTCCTTTTTATTGAACAAATCGTAAATAGCGGGAACAATGTAGAGCGTCATAAATGTTGCATAAAGCAGACCGCCGATGCAGACAATTGCGATAGGCTGCATCATTTCTGCACCTGTGCCGATTCCGAGAGCCATAACAACAAGACCGAGAACGGTTGTGAGTGCTGTTATGAGGATAGGACGCATACGGGTTTTGCCTGCCTCAACAATTGACTCAATTCTTTCTTTGCCCTCAATACGGAGTTTGTTGATGTAGTCAACAAGAACGATACCGTTGTTTACAATGATACCGCAGAGCATTACAAAACCGACAAGCGATACAACGCTGATGTCAAATCCTGTGATTAAAAGTGCGAGGAAGCCGCCCGTGAACGCAAGCGGAATTGTAAACATAATAATGAACGGTGATTTAAGACTCTGGAACTGTGCAACCATAATGAGATAGATGAGAATAATGCCGAGCAGAAGCATAAGCATAAGCTGTGAAACTGCCTCCATTGTCATTTCGTCTGTACCTGCATAGTCGATTGAACAGCTTTTCGGGAGCTTATAATCGTTCATTGCGGATTTTACATTGTTTGAAACAGATGTAAGAGTGTAGCCGTCCTTGACTTCTGCGCTGATTGTAAGGTAACGCTTTTGATTTTCACGGCTGATTTTATCCATAGTTTCCGACTTTGAAATATCCGAAACAGAGGAGAGCTTAACTGCCTTTTCGTTACCGCTTGAATCCTTGTAGGTAATGTCAATGTCACGGAGATTTTTCGGAGTAACGGTTTCGCTGTCGTCCTTTACAACCACAACATTCATATCATTCCCGTCATCATTCGTAAGAGTGGCAGCGTTTTTTTCTGTTGAAATTGCAGCGGCAACCTGCTGATAAACCTGTGCAACGGTAAGACCCTTTTCAGCGGCTTTTGACTTGTCAACAGTAACCTTGATTTCGGGAGAAACAGCACCGATGCCGTTGTCAACCGATGCAACGCCTTTAACCTTTTCAAGTGTCTTGCCGATATCCTCGGCAGTGCTTTTGAGTGTGTCAAGGTCGTCACCGTAGAGCGTAATCTGAACGGAACCGTCACCCATAAGGCTTGACATTGAACTTGAAGTGCCGCCGCTTACGGCAGCCTCACCGTCAAGGCTTTCAAGATCCTTTTCAATCTTCTTTGAAATCTCACCGCTCTGTTTTGTAAAATCATCCTTGAGAACGGCATATGCCATAAGTGAGCCGGCATCATTTGACGATGAACCGCCTGTAAGTCCCATAAGGCTTGACGAGTTGCCCGCCATAACGCCTACGGTTTCAAACTGGTCATATTTTGAAAGCAAATCGTTGAGCTTTTCGCCCTCTTTAACTGTTTCTTCAAAGGTTGCGTTATCATCAAGCTTCAATGATACCTGAATCTGTGTACTGCTCATATCGGGCATAAAGCTGAAACCTCTCATCAGACAAAGACCTGCACTTGTAAAGAGAAGTGCAACTGCAACGAGAATTGCAGGAACTTTGTGCTTTAATACGAAACGAAGTGAGCGTTCATATGCCTTCTTGATTTTTCCGTCCTTCGGGGCGGAATTAGGTTTCATCTTGCGGAGTATTCTCTGTCCCATCGCCGGAACAAGCGTCAGCGCAACAATAAGGCTTGCAAGAAGTGAATATGTAACCGTGAGTGCAAGGTCAACAAACAACTGACGGGTGATGCCTTCAACAAATACAATCGGCAGGAATACGCATACTGTGGTGAGAGTTGATGCCGTAATTGCGCCGGCAACCTGTCTTGCACCGTTAAGTGCCGCCTTAATCGGCGAAACGCCCATACTTCTCAGTCGGTAGATATTTTCGATAACAACAACCGAGTTGTCAACAAGCATACCGACTCCTATCGCAAGTCCTGACAGCGAAATCATATTGAGTGTTACACCGCTGAAATACATGAGGACAATTGCAAACACAACGCTTATCGGAATTGAGCAAGCAACAATGAGCGTCGGTTTGATATCTCTGAGAAATAGGAAAAGTATGATAATTGCAAGAACCGCACCCATAAGAAGGTTCTGCAAAACGCTGTTGATTACAAGGTTAATGTAGTCACCTTCATTGTAAAGGTTTGTAAAGTGAAGTCCGTCAACCTCTTTTGAAAGCGAATCAAGCTTTGCGTTAATGTTTTCGCAAACGGTAGAAGATGCTGTGTTACTTGACTTTGAAAAGCTCAATACAATACCGGGGTTACCGTTGATTCTTGCAAAGGTTTCGTCGGAATTATCGGCAACAAAAACATCTGCAACATCTTCAAGATGAATAACCCCTATTCCGTCAATTCCTGTGTCAAAAAGCACAAGCGACTTCATCTCTTTTTCATCATTCACCTTGTCGCCGACACGAACCATGAATTTATTGTTATCGTCATCGGTAACATAGCCTGCCGGCATCGAAAAGTTTTGTGCCGTTAGAATTGAAGAAATGGTATCAAGTGTGACCGTGTTGCTCACATCAGCCTTGATTTTTGCCTCTTTCTTTTTATCTGCAAGTTCTTTTTCGGATGTTTCAATCTGTTTTCTGCACTTGAAAGCTGTGTAAGTGCACTGTTGAGTTCACTCTGTTTTGAAGTGAGAGTTGACATGGCAGAGGACATTTTGAATCCGCATCTTGACTGTTGTGTGAAATGAGGCAAGAGCCGGAATCAACCGAAACCGATTTATC
>ENA-OQCF01000074-OQCF01000074.1-human-gut-metagenome-genome-assembly--contig:-NODE-74-length-35571-cov-5.148036_pt1 | contig 35571 bp, 42 predicted proteins | sample MGYA00242756_ERZ504573 | MGnify/ENA primary metagenome ERZ504573 (study PRJEB26092, sample SAMD00036240) | human gut metagenome | host: Homo sapiens | study: EMG produced TPA metagenomics assembly of... | reverse complement strand
GACATGAACCTTACCGTCATCGCGCTTGCTACATCGAAATCGAGTTGCAGCACCATCCCGTGCGTAATCTGTCAGAAGAAAAAAGAGAGATTGCCGCCTACGTCAGCAAGGCTCTGTCTTTTCGTAAGAAAGATGCAGAAATTCCTTGCCACGCCCCAAGTGCCACCACTAATATCCGCCAATAACGCAACAGAAACCACCGCCAGCCTCCTGCAATGGACGGGCAATGCCATCGACCTCGTGGAACTTATCTACGGCATCGACGAGATGGGCTGCATCAACAACGGCAACATGCCGCTCAAACAGCTTGCCCCGCTCCTTTACAAGATATTCGGGGTTGAGTCGAAGGACTGCTACCGTTTCTACACCGACATCAAACGCCGGAAGAACGAAAGCCGCACCTACTTCCTTGACAGAATGCAGGAGAAATTGAACGAGAGGATGCTGCGCGATGATGAGTTGGATCGTATGAGGAGATAAAAAACAAATTCATTAGAATAAATCACATCAATTCAATTCATTATTTTGTTATATTAGAAAAAGATATTAACTTTGCATTGAAATTGATATAGTCATAATTCAGATGAACTCAATACACGATATAACAGACTACATTATCTTACGAGTAAAATCGGAAGATAGATTTGCGTCTTTAATAAATTTAAAGTTGCAGAAGTTATTGTATTATGTTCAAGCATGGTCTTATGGTATCAATAAAAAACCTATGTTTGACGGCGAGTTTGAAGCATGGATTCATGGTCCGGTAAATCGAGAAATCTACAATCGATTTAATTCTACAAAATATCTCTATTCAGAAATCAATATTGATGATTGCATGAATCACAATGTGAGTTTATCATCAGAAGACGCTGAATTTATTGACTTTATATTGGAGAATTATCTTAAATATAGCGGTGCTGAATTAGAACGATTGTCCACAATGAGATGCCTTGGATTGAAACACGTGGAGATTTAAATGTAAATGAGCGTTGTGACAAGGTTATTACTCCAGAACTAATGATTGAGTATTATGGGAAAAAATGGGAAACTATTAAATCTTAATTCAGATTCTCCTAAATACGGAAACAAATCATTAGTTACCAAAGAACAAGAAAATGAGTTAAAGAGAAGGAAGATAACTTTTTCCTTCTCTTACTTTAAGCAGATACCTAATTTTCAGATTGGAGAGTGTTCTAAGGGATGGCATATTGGGCTTCTTGAACGATTAGGTGCTTTGGGTACTATGACACCGCAAGAAGTATTAGAAGAAAATAGAGGTAGTATTGCATTAAGATGTCATCCAATAGATTGGAGTGCTAAAAACATTCCTATTCAACGAAAAGATTTAGATTGGCTACCAAAAGAAATATTGGACAATGAGACAGATTTTCCAATAATGCAATTTTCGATAACAAAAAGTACGGGGCGTATTGTAGGTTATTTTGATCGGGATTCTTCTATATTTCACATAGTATTATTAGATCCTGAACATAATATACAACCGGCAAAGAAAACTAATTATCAAATACAACCAACTACAAAAGGGTTATCTCAATATGATGATTTATTAAATAAGTTGGAACGAATTAAAAGTATCGTATCAGATTGTTCTGATAAAAAGTGCAAATTGCATTCACATATTAAGTGTTATAGAAGAATTACATGACAATATTGTTTATATAGGACTTGATAATGACTTCTATAGCACTTATCAAGAAATCTTAAAGAAAATTCCATTGCAAAAAATTTTGGAAAACGGAATCTTAGTAAGTATGGATAATGCTTAAGTTCTAAAAAAATGAAGAAAGGTTTATGGTAAGCCTTTCTTCATTTTTTTATTTACTTCTGCTGCAACAAATGCTTCAGGTTGTCATCGCCTGCGATGCGCTCCAGTTCATCCTGCACAATCTGCTTCACCTCTTCCTTGATGCGCCGGTAGTTCGCCTGCACCGTTTCCTTCATGTGGTCGTTGCCGTCCTCGTCCGTGAAATCGGTAATGACAGGAATTTTCTTGTAGGCACTTTCCTCCCGTTTGACCTTTTCGGCATCCACCACAATCTCGCAGTGGAAAATCTTCTGCTCGATGCGCTCGTTGAAGTTGTCGGACACAGAACCGACAAACATACCCTGCGTAAGACCGGAAATCTTGCTCGGCGGGATGAGCGCGTCCATCTGCGTGTTGATGGAGGTGGACACGTCCTGCCGGTTGATGGAGATGGACTGCCGTTTCTGCAACACCTTACCGAACCGTTCCGATAGTGTCTTTGCCGTTTCGCCTACCACCTGCCCGGAAAAGATATTGCCGACAGTGTTCATCACCACTTTCGCCTCTTTGTCCCCGTAGTCACGCACTAACTGGCTGAAATCCTGAAAGCCCAGACACACGGCAACCTTGTTGCTTCGGGCGGTAGCTATAAGATTGTCCAGCCCTTTGAAGTATATCGTGGGCAGCTCGTCAATGATGACCGACGACTTCAGCATCCCCTTCTTGTTGATGAGTTTCACGATGCGGGAGTTGTACAATCCGAGTGCCGCCCCGTAGATGTTCTGGCGGTCGGGATTGTTGCCCACGCATAGGATTTTCGGCTCTTCGGGATTGTTGATGTCCAGCGTAAACTCGCTGTCCGACATCACCCAATAGAGCTGCGGTGAAATCATCCTTGAAAGCGGAATTTTCGCCGACGCTATCTGCCCCATGAGCTGCTCCGCAGCCCCTCCGAGCCAAGCGTCCATGAATGGTGAAAGGTAGTTCTCCAGCTCCGGGTAAGAGGTCAGTATCGGAAATATATCCTCGTAACGGCGGTTCAGAAACTCGATGGCATGAGGAAAAGTGCAATACTTCCCGTTCTGATAGATTTTGAGATACCAGATAATGCTGGCAAACAGAATGATAGGAGACTCCACGAAGAAGTCGCCCTGCTTTTGCACCCACGTTTTATTGAGGTTGAGCATTATCGTGTAGGCACTCTCGTAAGCGTCCGTAATATCCTCCATGAAATCCGGGTGAATGGGATTGCAACGGTGTGAACGGCGCGGGTCGTCGAAGTTGATTACATAGAATTTCGGTTTCACCTTGTAGCCTCCGGGTGGTTCAGCAAATGGTTATAGGCAATAGTGGACAAGTCGCTGAATTTGAAGTCATATACATACATCGAAAATCCCTTTTCAATCTGTTGCTTGATAAAATTGTTTACAACGGCGTATGACTTGCCGCTGCCCGGCGTACCCAACACGATGGACGCACGGAAGGGATTAACCACATTGATCCAGCCGTTGTTCCAGCGTTTCCTGTAATAGAAACGTGTCGGCAGATTGACCGAATACTCGCTTTCGATAAGCCTCGTTTCCTGCATGAAACTCTCGTTCTCGTTGTTGAAAACATCCTCCATCAAATTGTGTTTCAACAGGCGGCTCATCCACAGACCTCCCATCAGCAGGCAGACATAGCCCGTTCCAATGGTAAGGACATACAGTCCCGTCACCGCTTCAAGCGGCAGCGCAGGGGCAGCAACCACCAGTTCAGGAAAAACAGCACGAACCCGACGGCAAATGCTGTCCAGATTCTCCCCCAAGTGATTTTCTCACCCTTGACACCCTTCGTACCCAGACAGGACAAGGCAAGCAAAAGGACGGAAAACAGCTTCGTGTAGAGAATGGAATGGAACAGCCCCGCCGTGCGGTCGAAGTTCAGAAGGATTTTGTCCACCACGCCGATGTTCACGCCCCACAGCCGGATGGCTTCGTAGCAGAACCAGTACACGTTCATGACCACTAAAATGATACTCACGGCACGCAGAAAATCCATGATTTTCGCCAATGCCCTCAAATCGTCTTCTTGTGACATACATTGATTTTTTAATTGTTGATACTCTGATTACATACCCAAGCCCTTGCGCTTTTTCTTCTTTTTGCGCTTCATTGCCCGGATGAAAGCCTCTTCCTCGGCATCGGTCGCCGGACCTTCGGGAGTGAGCAAGCCCATACCGCCCGACATGTCTTCACGGTCGTATGCGGTCTGCCCATATACCTTGTCCGCAACATCCGCCGGGATGGAAAGCGGTATAGGCGGTTGTCCGGCGTATGGCAGTGTGAAGTGTTCCTGCAAGGCATTCGCCGAAAGTTCCTTACCCATGCGCGAACCGTTCAGCACGCATCCCGTGCGGTGGTCGATGAAGGTAGCCCCATAGATGCGCCCTTCCTCTGTGTAGCGCAGCACGGTATCTATGCCCTTCTCTTTGAGCCGGGAAATAAACCTGTCCTTGTCATAAGTGCCTTGCAGCACGGAAAGGACGGTGCGTTTCGTCATGTCTGCCAGTTTCCTGTCCTTGATTTCCGATTTGGAACGGACAAACTTCTTCTGCACGGCTTCATAGCCTGCGGACTTCCCGAAGAGCGAGGACTTGAACGGATTGCCAACTTTGTTACCCCTGTCGTCCGTGACGGAATAGACCAGCCCGTGATACTCCCGTCCGCGCACGTTTCCCCTCGCTTCCTCCACCGTCATATTATATAAGGAAAGGAGCGCACGGTATTCGCCCATCGTCTGGAAGCGGTACTGCCCGTTCAGAGCCTTCACGGTGTTGCCCACCTGCTTTTTCACATCGCCAGCCGATGCATCCACCTTGCGCAACGGGTTATCCAATCCCTGATTTTTTCGTTCTGCCGGATGCAATCCATACTTCTGTTCCAGTTCCCTGCGAATACGGTCGCTGCGGCGGTAGAGAAAATCCCGGTTGAGCCTTTTACCGTTCTCGTCCACGTTGACCGTCACGATGTGCAGGTGGTGGCGGTCGATGTCCTCGTGCTTGAATACAAGATAAGGCTGGTTTCCGAAACCGAGTTTTTCCAGATACTCGCGGGCGATATTCTGCAACTCAATATCGGTCAGCACATCCTCCGGGTGCGGGTTGAGTGAGATATGCACCACCGGCTTCTCGACCTTCATCTGCGGTGGCAGGAAGGTGTGGAAACCCTCCATCGCCTTGCTTATGTCCACCGTTCCCGAACCGTCATTGTAGATGCGGTTGGTGGTGAGAAGCCGCCCCTGCGCCTCGTTAATCTTCTCCCCGTTGTAGGCAATCGCGCCGTACAACGAGTTTCCTACACTGATTTTTGCGACCATTTTGCTTCCATTTCTCTCGACAATTCCACAATCTGACGGCTCAGTTTCACGAGTTCGACGGTGTGTTGCTCCAGCTTGTAGAGCAACGCCATCGCCTTTTTCTCGGAAAAATGCAGCCTCAATTCCTTCACGACTTGGTTGTAATTCGTACCCACGGCGCGGAACTGCGCGTGAAAATCCGACAGCTTGGTGTAGTAGTCCACCAGCGTCTTGTCCACCTTCAGCACCTTGAACGGTTGCCCGAAGAAGTGCGCTTTGAGGAAAACCGACCGTGCATAGACACCCGATTTTCCGAACATGGCGAGGAAACGGTTGTGTTCCTCCTCGTTGAAACGGACGGTGTACCGGTACACCGCCGGATCAAGTTTGGGATTTCTCCCTGCTTTGCTTTTCCTTTTCTCTTTCATATCACTTTGGATTTAGCGGATTGACGGCATAAGCCGCCGCTTCTGTTCACGGCACCGCAGTTCTGAAAGGCTTTCCGACTTCGGAGGGAAAGCCCGTCCCCTGCAAGGGCAAGTGCTTTTCCGGGATGCTCAAATCATTTTGAGCGGCTGAAAAGACATCTTGCTATGTTCAGGTGAACATAAAAATCCGTCAGGGGACGGATTGGGAAAATACCTTTCAGGACTCCGGGCCGCGCGTCATCGGCGAACCCTGCTGTCCGGGTGCAAAGTTACGCCCTTAAAGCGGTATCGGACAGATGCTTGACCCGGTCAATGACTGCCAACCGGCGCAACGTGCCGCCACTTGCCGGAGAAGTGATACAGGTTCCAAAATATACTTGTTTATTTGCAGCATGATTCAAGAAACGAACGATTTGAAGATATGATAAACGGAACATTCAAATACCCGGAAATCCGCTTCTTCGGATACTTGCCGAAACGGATACCCGAACCGTCGGAAACCCGGTTCTCCGACAATTCGGTGACGTATGGATTCAATGACTTCATGACGCAATGTCGTCAATCACCATTTGTCCGACGCACCGCTTCACCACAGAACCGGATACGCGACGACCCGCCTGCGTGTGTAGTCACGGAAGCGGATGGTGCGACAGCCAAATCCGTATGGAAACAGAAAAACAAATCATCAACAATTAAAATAAATGGAACTATGAGTAAGGAAATCTTCGTTGCATTCGCAACACAGAAAGGTGGCATCGGCAAATCCACTGTCACGGCACTTGCCGCCAGCTACCTGCACAACGTGAAAGGCTACAATGTCGCCGTCGTGGACTGCGACGACCCGCAGCACAGCATCCACGGGCTGCGCGAACACGAAATGGGGCTTATCGACAGCAGCACCTACTTCAAGGCTCTCGCTTGCGACCATTTCCGCCGGATCAAAAAGAACGCCTACACCATCGTCAAAAGCAATGCGGTGAACGCCCTCGACGATGCCGAGAGGATGATTGCCACTGAGGACGTGAAACCCGACGTGGTGTTCTTCGACATGCCCGGCACACTCCGAAGCAACGGCGTGATAAAGACGCTCTCGCAGATGGACTACATTTTCACTCCGCTGAGTGCCGACCGCTTTGTCGTGGAGAGTACCCTGAAATTCGTCACGATGTTCCGCGACAGGCTGATGACTACCGGACAGGCGAAAACAAAGGGGCTGCATCTGTTCTGGACGATGGTGGACGGCAGGGAGAGGAACGACTTGTACGGCATCTACGAGGAAGTGATAGCCGAAATGGGCTTTCCGGTACTTTCCACCCGCTTGCCCGACAGCAAGAAGTTCCGCCGTGACCTTTCGGAAGAGCGCAAGAGCGTTTTCCGCTCCACCATCTTCCCGATGGACACGGCACTGCTGAAAGGGAGTGGCATCCGGGAGTTTTCCGAAGAGATAAGCGACATCATCAGACCGCAGTGAGCATGGGCAGCAGGAAAGTGAACACGGAAGGCATCGACGAGGAACTGCTGTTAGCCTCCATCGGGCGGCGCACACAGGACGGGACACTGCGCCCCGCACAGGAAGTACCCGCAGCTGCACCGACCGAAGAGGACACCGCCGCACCGGAACCATCTCCTGTGCAACCCGTAACACGGGAAAAAGCGCAGAGGGAAAGTGGACGCCGGAAAAGGCAGGACGAGGACTACAACGAGCTATTCCTGCGCCGCAACGAGATAAAGACCCGCCAATGTGTCTATATCAGCCGTGACGTCCACGGCAAGATCCTCAGAATCGTGAACGACATCGCCGGAGGGGAAATCTCAGTAGGCGGATATGTGGATACCGTGCTGCGCCAGCATCTGGAACAGCACAAGGAGAGAATCAACGAACTGTACAAGAAACAACGTGAAGATCTGATTTGAAAATGGAAAAAGAAATGACACCGAATGAAAAAAGACCACAGCAAGACTGCGGAGGTATGTTTACCCAAGTGCAGGCGAGTGTGGAAATACTGTCGCCTGTCCCGGTAAGCGGCAAATGCAGTGAGAAGGACTATGAACGCCTGTTCATCCGCGACCCGGAAGTAAAGGCACGTGAGGGGAAGATGGCGTATGTGCGCCCGGAGTACCACGAGCGTATCATGCGTATCACCCGTGTAATCGGGCATGACCGGCTTACGCTGTCCGCTTACATCGACCATGTGCTGACGCACCACTTCAACCAGTGCGAAGATGCGATAAAGAGCCTTTATGCCCGAAATTACAATTCAGTATTCTAACCAAAAACGGAAGGATATGAATTACACAATCAGCATGACAGACATTCTGCTGGCGGTATCGGTCGGCTGCAACCTCTGGTTCCTGTTCCTGCTCCTTTACGAGCGCATCATGGACACGCGGATTGTCCGCTTCTTCAAGGGCATTGTCGGATTATGGCGGTCACTGGACGGGAATGAGGCTAAACGCATAGCGGCACACGAGGAAGTCCCTGCGGAAAAGGCGGACATCATCGGCAAGAGCCGTTTCAGGATGGCATCCACCCGGACAACCGCTGCCATACCGACGCAAGAAGCCGCCACTATTGAAAAAGGCATTGAGCTGTCGGAGGAAGAGGCTACTTTTGACGACGGAAAAACGGGAAACGCATCCCGCCCGGCACAAGTCCCGGAGGAAAAACTCGATGAGACCTTCACGAGCATACCGCCGGAGGAACTGGGATACGGGGACGACGAACCGGAAGAGGACGCCTCGGACACGCCACGGGCTTCGGGCAGCAGCTTTGACGAGATTGACGACGCCTGCAAGACCGCCAAAAACCCGGACGCGACACAGGCGGAACGTGAAAAGGCGGCTAAGGTGTTCACCGACATGGAGGGCACGGAGTTGTACGAGAAAATGATGGAAGGCTCTTCGGAGATAGGCATCCGCATCAAGGGGCTTATCGAGATTCGGCTGAAGAAATCTGAAAAGGAGTTCGTCGTGCCGGACAACATCGAGGAGTTCGACATTCGCAACTATGTATGACAACAATAAAAGAAATGAACATGAAAGAATGACATCAACCCACGCGGCGAGGAAACGCAAGGCGCATCCCCATCCGCAACGGACACGCCCACGTCCGTGGAAACAAACGGGCATCCACTAAAACCAAAGTAAAGAAACAAAGTATCAACCGCCCGACAAAGGACCATCCACCCTTTTGACGGCAAAAAACAAGAACAGTTTATGAACAAGAACATCTTGAAAAACAGAAAAGCAATCCTCTCCGCGGCACTTGTCATCGCCGCAACCGCCTCCGCTTTCGCGCAGGGAAACGGCATCGCGGGCATCAACGAAGCCACCTCTATGGTGAGTTCTTATTTCGACCCCGGAACTAAACTGATATACGCCATCGGTGCAGTCGTCGGGCTTATCGGGGGCGTAAAAGTGTACGGCAAGTTTTCATCGGGCGACCCCGACACCAGCAAGACAGCCGCCTCGTGGTTCGGCGCGTGCATCTTCCTGATTGTTGCCGCCACCATCCTGCGCTCATTCTTCCTTTAATAAATAATGTATGGCTGAATACCCAATCAACAAGGGTATCGGCCGTCCGGTAGAGTTCAAGGGCTTGAAGGCACAGTACCTCTTCATCTTCTGCGGAGGTCTGCTGGCTCTCTTCGTCCTGTTCGTCATCCTCTACATGGTCGGTATCGACCAGTGGATATGTATCGGCTTCGGCGCGGCATCGTCCTCCCTCCTTGTATGGCAGACCTTCGCGCTGAACGCCCGGTACGGTGAACACGGGCTGATGAAATTAGGAGCGGCACGGAGCCATCCCCGATACCTTATCAACCGGCGGCGGATAACCCGTCTGTTCAAACGACAACGAAAGGAAGAAAGACAATGAGGAATACATCGAAAATGACAACACTGGAAAACAGGTTCCCACTTTTAGCGGTGGAGCATGGCTGCATCATCTCAAAGGACGCCGACATCACGGTGGCTTTCGAGGTGGAACTACCGGAACTTTACACCGTGACGGGTGCGGAGTACGAGGCGATACACAGTTGCTGGTGCAAGGCTATCAAGGTGCTGCCGGACTACTCCGTCGTCCACAAACAGGACTGGTTCATCAAGGAACGCTACAAACCGGAGCTTCAGAAGGACGACATGAGCTTTTTAAGCCGCTCTTTCGAGCGTCACTTCAACGAGCGTCCGTACCTGAAACACACCTGCTACCTCTACCTGACCAAGACAACAAAGGAGCGTAACCGGATGCAGAGCAATTTCAGCACGCTGTGCCGGGGACATATCATCCCGAAGGAGCTGGACAGGGAAACCACGACCAAGTTCTTGGAAGCCTGCGAACAGTTCGAGCGCATCATGAACGACAGCGGGCTTGTCAGGCTGCGCCGCCTCTCCACCGATGAGATTGTGGGTACTGAGGGAAAGACGGGACTTATTGAACGCTACTTCTCGCTCATGCCGGAAGGTGACACCACCTTGCAGGACATCGAGCTTTCGGCAAGGGAGATGCGCATCGGCGACAACCGCCTGTGTCTGCACACCCTCTCCGACGCGGAAGACCTGCCGGGCAAGGTGGCTACCGACACCCGTTACGAGAAGCTCTCCACCGACCGGAGTGACTGCCGACTGTCATTCGCCTCCCCGGTGGGGCTTCTGCTCTCCTGCAACCATATCTACAACCAGTATGTGCTGATAGACAACAGTGAGGAAACCTTGCAGAAGTTCGAGAAGTCCGCCCGTAACATGCAGTCGCTATCTCGCTATTCAAGGAGCAACAGCATCAACCGCGAGTGGATAGACCAATACCTGAACGAAGCCCATTCCTACGGACTGACCTCGGTACGGGCACACTTCAACGTCATGGCGTGGAGCGACGATGCGGAGGAACTGAAGCATATCAAGAACGACGTGGGCAGCCAGTTGGCAAGCATGGAATGCGTGCCGCGCCACAACACCATCGACTGCCCGACACTCTACTGGGCGGCGATACCCGGCAATGCGGCGGACTTCCCGGCGGAAGAGAGTTTCCACACCTTCATCGAACAGGCGGTGTGCCTGTTCACAGAGGAAACCAACTACCGCAGCTCGCTCTCGCCCTTCGGCATCAAGATGGTGGACAGGCTCACGGGAAAACCGCTGCACCTTGACATCTCCGACCTGCCCATGAAGCGAGGTATCACGACCAACCGCAACAAGTTCGTGCTGGGTCCTTCGGGCAGCGGCAAGTCTTTCTTCATGAACCACCTCGTGCGCCAATATTATGAGCAAGGCGCACATGTGGTATTGGTGGACACGGGAAACTCCTATCAGGGCTTGTGCGGCATGATCCGACGCAAGACAGGCGGAGCGGACGGTGTGTATTTCACCTACACGGAAGATAAGCCCATCAGCTTCAACCCGTTCTACACCGACGATTACATCTTCGACGTGGAGAAGAAGGACAGCATCAAGACCCTGTTGCTGACGCTCTGGAAGTCGGAGGACGACAAGGTGACAAAGACGGAGAGCGGCGAGCTGGGCAGTGCCGTGAGTGCCTATATTGAGCGCATCCAATCCGACCGTAGCATCGTGCCGTCGTTCAACACCTTCTACGAGTATATGCGTGACGACTACCGCAAGGAACTGGCACAGCGTGACATCAAGGTGGAGAAGTCCGACTTCAACATCGACAACATGCTCACCACCATGCGGCAGTATTACCGGGGCGGGCGTTACGATTTCCTGCTCAACTCCACGGAGAACATCGACCTGCTCGGCAAGCGGTTCATCGTCTTCGAGATAGATTCGATTAAAGAAAACCGCGAACTGTTCCCCGTCGTGACCATCATCATCATGGAAGCCTTCATCAACAAGATGCGGCGGCTGAAAGGCGTGCGGAAACAGCTTATCGTGGAAGAGGCTTGGAAGGCCCTCTCATCGGCGAACATGCTGAATATCTGCGCTATATGTATAAGACGGTCAGAAAATATTACGGCGAGGCAATCGTGGTGACGCAGGAGGTGGACGACATTATCAGTTCTCCGGTGGTCAAAGAGAGCATTATCAACAACTCGGATTGTAAAATCCTGCTTGACCAAAGGAAATATATGAACAAGTTCGACCAGATACAGGCGTTGCTCGGACTGACGGAAAAGGAGAAGTCGCAGATACTCTCCATCAACATGGCGAACAACCCTTCACGGCTCTACAAGGAGGTGTGGATAGGCTTGGGCGGCACGCAGTCGGCGGTCTATGCCACGGAGGTCAGCGCGGAAGAGTATCTGGCGTACACCACCGAGGAAACGGAAAAAGTGGAGGTTTACCGTCTGGCGGAGAAGCTGGGCGACGACATCGAAGCCGCCATCCGGCAGCTTGCCGAAAGGCGGAGAAACAAGGAATAACTAAAAAACAGAATGTATCAACCAAAAAAGAAAAACGCGTATGAATTTACCAAAAGTGAAAATGCTGCAAGTCAGCAAGTGCCTTATCGGATTGGCGGTCATGATGCTGCAATCCTGCGACGTGGCCGACAACCGCCGCGACATGCTGTGCGGGAACTGGGAGAGCGTGGAGGGAAAACCTGACGTGCTTATCTACAAGGAGGGCGAAGCCTACAAAGTGACGGTGTTCCGTCGTAGCGGTCTGCGCCGCAAGCTCAAGCCGGAAACCTATCTCTTGCAGGAGGAGAACGGCAACCTGTTCATGAACACCGGCTTCCGCATCGACGTGTCCTACAACGAGGCCACGGATGTGCTGACTTTCTCGCCAAACGGGGACTATGTGCGGGTGAAGCCGCAGCCGGGACATCCGACCGAAGAATAACAACCACTAAAATCCAAAGTAACATGAGAACAAGAATAACAATGATTATCTGCCTGTGCCTGCTTTTCGCGGGCAGGGCAAGCGCACAGTGGGTCGTAAGCGATCCGGGCAATCTAGCGCAGGGCATCATCAATGCCTCCAAAAACATCATCCATACCTCCAAGACCGCCACGAACATGGTGAGCAACTTTCAGGAGACGGTGAAAATCTATCAGCAGGGCAAGAAGTATTACGATGCCCTCAAATCGGTGAACAATCTGGTCAAGGACGCCCGCAAGGTGCAGCAGACCATCCTGATGGTGGGCGACATCACAGACATCTATGTGAACAGTTTCCAACGGATGCTCCGTGACGGGAATTTCAGACCCGAAGAGCTTTCCGCAATCGCTTTCGGCTACACGAAACTGCTGGAGGAAAGCAACGAAGTGTTGACGGAACTCAGGAACGTGGTGAACATCACCACGCTCTCCATGACCGACAAGGAGCGCATGGACGTGGTGGAACGCTGCCACTCGAAGATGAAGCGTTACCGCAACCTCGTGAGCTACTACACGAACAAGAACATCTCCGTGAGTTACCTGCGTGCGAAAAAGAAGAACGACCTCGACCGCATCATGGGGCTGTACGGGAACATGAACGAAAGATACTGGTAGCCTATGAAGTTCGACAACCTTCATCAGATTTTACGTTCACTTTATGAGCAGATGATGCCGCTGTGTGGGGACATGGCTGGTGTGGCGAAAGGCATCGCCGGGCTGGGTGCGCTGTTCTACGTCGCCTACCGGGTATGGCAGTCGCTGGCGAGAGCTGAACCGATAGACGTATTCCCGATGCTCCGTCCTTTTGCCATCGGTCTGTGCATCATGTTCTTCCCGACTGTGGTGCTGGGCACGATAAACAGCATCCTCTCACCCGTCGTACAGGGCACGGCAAAGATGCTGGAGGCGGAAACGCTGGACATGAACCGATACCGGGAGCAGAAGGACAAACTGGAATACGAGGCGATGGTACGCAACCCCGAAACCGCCTACCTCGTGTCCAACGAGGAATTTGACAAGCAACTGGAGGAACTCGGCTGGTCGCCCTCCGACATGGTGACGATGGCGGGAATGTATATCGACCGGGGAATGTACAACATGAAGAAGAGCATCCGCGACTTCTTCCGCGAGATACTCGAACTGCTGTTCCAAGCCGCCGCCCTCGTGATAGACACCGTCCGCACCTTCTTTCTCGTGGTGCTGGCGATTCTCGGTCCGATAGCCTTCGCCCTGTCGGTATGGGACGGTTTCCAAAACACGCTCACGCAGTGGATATGCCGCTATATACAGGTCTATCTGTGGCTACCGGTATCGGACATGTTCAGCACCATACTGGCGAAGATACAGGTTCTGATGCTGCAAAACGACATCGAGCGGATGCAGGCAGACCCGAACTTCTCGCTGGATTCGAGCGACGGGGTGTATATCGTATTCCTCTGCATCGGCATCATCGGCTACTTTACCATTCCCACCGTTGCGGGCTGGATTATCCAAGCCGGAGGCATGGGCGGTTACGGTCGCAACGTGAACCAGATGGCGGGACGAGCCGGAAGCATGGCGGGCAGCGTGGCGGGTGCAGCCGCAGGAAACGCAGTCGGACGTGTCGGCAAATTGCTGAAATAATCAATGTGCAATCATAAATTGGAAAATATAAATGGAATTCAAATCACTTAGAAACATCGAATCGTCGTTCAGGCAGATACGCCTGTTCGGTATCGTCTTCCTCTCGCTGTGCGCCGTGGTGACGGTGTGGAGCGTGTGGAACTCCTACCGTTTCGCAGAGAAGCAACGGGAGAAAATCTATGTGCTGGACAACGGCAAGAGCCTGATGCTCGCCTTGTCTCAGGATTTGTCGCAGAACCGCCCGGCGGAGGCACGGGAACATGTGCGCCGTTTCCACGAGATGTTCTTCACGCTATCACCTGAAAAAAGCGCGATTGAACACAACGTGAAACGTGCCTTGCTGCTGGCGGACAAGAGCGTGTACCACTATTATTCGGACTTCGCGGAGAAGGGGTACTACAACCGCATCATCGCCGGGAACATCAACCAAGTGCTGAAGGTGGACAGCGTGGTGTGCGACTTCAACGCCTATCCCTACCGTGCCGTGACCTACGCCACACAGAAAATCATCCGGCAGAGCAACGTCACCGAGCGCAGCCTCGTGACCACCTGCCGCCTGCTGAACGCATCGCGGTCGGATGACAACCCGAACGGTTTTACCATCGAGGGTTTCACCATCATTGAGAACAAGGATTTACAGACTATCAAACGGTAACAGGACATGAAAAGTATCAGAAAATCAATGTGGGGCATGTATTGGAAACTCCACGACAAACGGAAACGCTTGGCGGCAAGTCTCAAAGGGTATCTGGACGGCTTGCCGCCGGAAACACGCCGGTTGCAACAAGCCTTAGCACAAACTATTGCACCACTTTTTGAGCCCGAATTTAGTAATTACAGCTATGGATTTAGACCTCACAAGAATGCCCGACAAGCCGTTGGACAATCTCGGGATTACATCCATTCAGGATTAAACCACATTGTGGATATTGACCTGAAAAACTTCTTTGATGAAGTTGACCACTGTTTATTACTGAATTTAATCTATCAAAAAGTGAAATGCAAAGCTACCATGCAACTCATACGCAAATGGCTCAGAGCACCTATTAAAATCAACGGAAAGCTACGAAAGAGAAGAAAAGGCGTTCCGCAAGGAAGCCCTTTAAGTCCATTATTGTCGAACATTTTACTACATCAACTGGATAAGGAAATGACTCGAAGAGGACACAAATTTGTACGTTATGCGGATGATTTTAGTATTTATTGCAAAAGCCACAATCAAGCCAAGGCAACAAGAGTGGTAATTGAAAAGTTTTTGAAAAACAAACTCAAATTAACTATAAATGAAGAAAAGAGTGGTATCAGAAAACCAATCCACTTCACAATTTTGGGTTTCGGATTCGTACCTACGTACGAGAAAGGAAGTAAAAATCAATACCAACTTATTGTATCGGAAAAAGCATGGAAGAAACTAAAAGAACGACTTAAAACAATCACCCGAAAAACCACACCAGCCACATTTGAAGAGCGTATTGCCAAGATAAAAGAAGTGCAACGCGGATGGTTGAACTATTTCCAAGGCACGAGTATTTTGGGCAAATTACGAGATTTAGATGGTTGGCTTCGCAACCGACTGCGCTATTGCATTTGGCATCATTGGAAAAAACCCGAAAGGAAAAGGAAAAACCTGATTCGATTAGGTGTAGACCAAGACCATGCCTACGCTTGGAGCAGAACACGGAAAGGCGGTTGGGCAATAGCACAAAGTCCTATTCTAGGCACTACCATTACTTTACAACGCTTGAAGAAAAGAGGATATGTTTCCTTAACTGAATTACATTTACAACTTAACCCATCTCTTTGCGAACCGCCGAGTACGTGACCCGTACGCTCGGTGGTGTGAGAGGCGCACTCCGTCAGTTACTGGCGGAGCCGTCTACTCGATTATGCGGTCGGTTTTCATTTTCTCTTCTTTCTCGTTAATTTGTCAAGCAAAGTTACTAAATTTGCAGTCAAGCAATTTCAATTTTTGAATTATGTATTTCAGCAGACCTTGGACTTCTATCTAAGTGATAGGCAGTCCTGAAAATTCCAATCTCTTTTAGGTCAAGACAATTAGTCTATGGGTTTCGTGTACCGACTTTTTTGTAAAGGCGTTACGTTGTCATAGTTGCTCTGTCGGGTAATACTGTCTATTCACTTCTCCACGATTTCAACAACAAAAATGATTGAACGTATCAAATCGTTGGGGGAAATGGAGACGAAGCAGAAATGTGTAGTTCAACGGTTCGAGATTATCATTCCCCTCCACCAAAAAATAACGACCCAATATATAGCCTCCGCAAGTTTTACTTGCGGATTTTTTAGTTATCGCAGATTGGACAAAGGTTTCTTTGCTACTTTCTTTGTCCGCCATCATGCTCACTGAAAGAAAGTAGGGCGCTCTCGCCGCCCCGCCACTCAAAAGCGTGTGTAAAGTCCCGTCACCATCGTGAACATTTCCTCCAGCATATCAAAATAGATACCCTCGTGTACGGCAATGTCCTTTGTCTTGCACTCAAAGGTCTTTTTGCTGAACGTCCTGCGGTAGAAGCGCATATTGTAGAGGTCTGCCCCTTCGTCATAGATGATGTCAAGGCGGTTGGCACTTGTTTTGTTCCTTGCAAGCTCATCCGTAAGCCGTTGCCCATATCTATGAAATCACGGCTACCTGTCATGGCGGTGAAGCGTTTTCCGCCTATCTGCTGTAATATCGTCTTGGCTATCATATCTTTTGTTTTTAGGGTTTTAAGTATTGGCGGTGCGGACACCGCCATCCCGTTCAAAATTCTCGCATTTCGGAAATGGGGGTCTGCCGTTGTAGCCACTCTTTCACACATTCCATATTGTACTCGCTCGTGATGACTGCCGTATGGCTGTCGGTGGCGGTGAAACGTGTGCTTTCGTAATCATCTATCCACCCCTTGAGGGTGTCCGTTCCCCACGCTCCGGTATCGTCAAAGATACCGTCCAATGCCGTGATAGGTTCGCTGAACTTGACTATCAGCGTTTGATAGGTCGTGTTCATAGTCTGTCCTCCTTTCCCTTCTTTGCGTTCAGCCACTTGTCCCGTGCGGCTCGGCACTCGTCCAACGTGGGTTTGACACAAGAGAACAATTCTCTGTCTATGGGGTGGCGGTAGTCGTACTGCACAAGTGTCCGCCTGCGTCTTCCGATACCCGATTGGAAACGCTCGTATTTCTCCGTACCTGCTTCCGCGCAGGTGCTTACTCCGTTGATGGTCATTCGTGTTGTCATAATGTTGCTTTTTAGATGGTTAAAAATGTACTGACAGAACTCTGTTCTTCATCACCATTTCGGGGTTGCTTGTGTAGCGTTGGTGCAGGTAGAAATGGTGTGAGCCGAAGCCGTAAAGGAAAAACTTGTCAAGTTCGTGCTTCTCGGCAAACTCCTTTACGCTCTTTCTCAATTCCCCCTCACTCGTTGTGAGAGTGAGGAGGTTCACAAATTCAAGGAACATCGTGGGGATTGCATCATCCCACACACAAATCATACTTTCAATTCTTACTTCCATATCAATGTTGTTTTAGGGGTTATGCTATGCCGCTTTCATCCGCTCACGGATAAGGTTGGCGTTCTTGTTCACAAGGTCTATGATGCGCTCGTGATATTCGGTGTCCTGGTTGTGCTTGCCGTGGCACTGCACCACTTCGAGGGTTCGCAAGTCCACCTCTACGGTTTCAATAATCTCATCGCCAATCCTTGCCGATAGTATGAGGGTGTCGGCTTTCTTGTAGTATCCACTGCCAAACACGCAGATGCCCTGCGTCTTGCCCTCGTTGTAATACTCGTCTATGCTTTCAAGCACCTTGACGATTATTTCCTCGTCCGTGATTACCAAGCCGAAGAATTTGGATTTGTTGGCGATGAAATCCTCCGCATCTTTCTTTCGTTGGAGTTGTCGCTGTTGCTCACGCTCACGCCTTTCAATCTCCCAACGGCGTTGCTCTGCGGCTCTTTCCTTCTCGTGTATGGCTTCAATTTTTCGGGTTGCGTTGTCGTGTGCCGCCATGAAATCTTCGGGACAGATGTTCTTCGGGTTACGGAGGTCTTGACCGAGTTTTTTGAGCATACGCAGATAGTCGCACCACATTGAGAGGTTGTCTATCTGATACTTGTGACGCTTGGCAATCAGATATGATGCCCAACATTCATCGGCAGTACGGGTATTGAAAAGAAAGTGTTTCATGACCTCAATCTCACCGCCTTTCATAAGGGTTTCAATTCTTGGGTCTGAAAGCAAGGCTTTGAAAAGACGCACGGGGGAGATGCCGTGGAAATCGCCCTTGAAGCCGTTACGTCTGAGTTGGGGCAATATCCTCATCTTTGGATATGCACAGCTTCTTGCCACCACATCATCGTATAGGCTGTTGTGCGGTCTTACCTCCATATCGCTGCCTAATGCCCACACATCGCAATAGCAGAAAAGGAAGCCACGGAGCAACGCCATGTCCGTAACCTTGCCGTCGGGTGAAATCCAACGCTGCACGACCTCGTGGCAGTAGAAACGCATCGGTTCGCCTTTCCTGCTCTCGCATCTGACCTGCGCCACGCGGATTACCTGATACCCTTTGCAGGTGGTTATCACGCTGAAATTCTGCGTTTCCTTGTAGATGCGTCTGCGTGTGTCCTGCACTTTGAGTTCGGCATGGCATTTGGGGCAGGTGCAGCCTTCAAGGGTGTCGCATAGTCCGCTGTCGCTGTGCCACTCGTGACCGCAGTCGGAACAGGTGATGTTCCCTTTCTTGGTGCGGTAGCCGATATGCTCAACGCAGTGGCGGTATGCCCAATCTATTTGTGTCGCTGATATGGGGCGAAGGTTGGCGGAAAGTCTTGCCACCTCTTTCTGTATCTTGGTCTTCGGTTTCATAAGCCTAAATCAAATAATGAGGGTTGGGGTTGGTTTTCTTTTCTCGCTGACGGTCTGTGGCGGTTCTGCAACTTGCGGAGTTCCTCCTCTTGGTATTTGCGGACAGCGTTCTGACGTGCCTCCGCCTTTTCCTCTGCCGTGAGTTTCACAACGTGGTTCACAACCACTTGGCAGTCCATCGGTTTGCCCACCTCTATCTCGTTTTCCTCATAGTAGTGGATGGCTTGCCCGAATATCTCTCCGTCCGTGAAACCGTTGCAACCGCTTTTCTGCACATAGTTCAGAATGTGGGTCACGCACTCGTCCATGTTCTTGGCAGGGTTGCGGTACTTCTTTGCAAATAGCGCATCTTCCTCCGCACGCTGTTCCAAGTACATATATATCGTTCTCTTGAAATGGTCTGTTCCTTTCATATCGCTGTCATTTTTAGATTATCTGTTTCAGTATCTCTCTCCAATAGGTCGGCTCTACCTCGCTGAGAAGGAAGTCCATGAAATCCCTCCGTGCGTCCTTGTTCAGTTCGTGGTACAATCTTCGGAAAGTTTCAAAATTGCCGTTGATGTACGTTTCCACCATATACACGAAGATGTTGTCCACCTCGTAATATCTGCACTGCTGCGCTGCCGTCTTGCTGTTTCTTTTTGCCATGTCGGTAAGGGTTAAAGGGTGAATAACCAAAGGATGAAGCCAAAGAAGGCAATGGTGGAAAGGATAGCCACGATTACACCTATCGCCACTCGGAACACTCCGTTTACAATCTCTCTGATGATGCCCCAAAGGATGCCGAACACCCCGAAGGCGGTGCGCATCATCAAGCCGCATATCGCCAACCCGATGTGTTGCGCCATTTGTCTGAAATTTGCCGTTGCCGTCATATCTTCGCTGTTTTTGATTTTTTTGTTTTTAATGCGGATTCAAGAGCTGAGGGAGTTGAGTTTCAAACTATCTTATCTGCCTCTCGTTTATCCGACATTTTTTTTATGCGTCTTTCTGTCGCATCGGTCGTTTTCGTTTCGGGTGCTTGAAAAGGTAGGGATTAGGGAATGCAAGGTTTTTTCGGTACAAATACTACCCGCACTGGAGATTTTTACGAAAAACAGGAGGCTTGACCTTGCTTTCCCGTCCAATCCCGGAATTACCTTTGCGCCCAGAACGAAAATGACTGACTGATGCGGCTTACTGAAAGGCGCAAAATGGAGGTAAACGAAAACAGAGGCAGATTGTGTAGAAAAAAACTTCAGGGGAAAATCCGTAAAAAAAAGAATCACCAAAAGGAAAAAGACATCACCGGAAGCGTGAAAAGGGCAAACCACAACAAAGGAAGTATGATTGTTTCCGATCCGACGGAACTTGTTCAGCCGGGTGGCAACAATCATTCTTCCCGGTTTGTCCGGCTGTGTGTGGGCGCCTGTTTCATTCATGGGGCAGGCTGACACACTCTGCATTCACTTTCCGCTTCCGGCAAAAGAGACAGCGAAAAAAGAAAAATCATTTGAAAACCCGTAAAAGCACCTCTTGGCATAGGCGCAAAAGAAAGGGGCATTGCTTCATCTGTCTAAACATCGTTTAGGCGTGAGGCAATGCCCTTTTCTCCAGCTATGCGGTAGTCGGCACACGTTTGTTCCAAACTCGTTTTGGGCAATGGTGTGCCGACGGACAATACCGCTTTTACGGAAAATTCTTATGAATGAGGGGATAAAAAACGGGAGTTTATATCAAAATCTCGAATTAAATAGCTACTTTTGCATACGAAGAGTTCTTTGAAGGTTACGCAACGCGCAGAAGGATAATGCAGTAGATAACTAACTAAATCGTAACCTATTACTATCAAGAGCAATTAACCTACGCTCATTTCCAATAAATTACACTCTTTTCGTAACTTCTTCTTGCAAAAATTACGATTTTCGACCTTATCCGGTGCTTCTTATCAAATGTAAAGTGGCAGGAGTACGGGAAAGGTTATCTTTGCTCCCTCTTTAAATGTATAATGAAACAGAAGAATTGAGTATGAACTGGATTATTTTGGTTGTAGCCGGACTGTTTGAGTCAGGCTTTGCCTTTTGTCTGGGAAAGATGAAAGGCGTTACGGGTACGGAATATTATCTTTGGGGTGCAGGTTTTCTTGTCTGTCTGGCCATCAGTATGTTGCTGCTTGCCAAGGCGGTGCATACGTTACCTATCGGGACGGCCTATCCCGTGTGGACGGGGATAGGTGCGGTAAGTACGGTAATATTGGGGATTGTATTCTTTGATGAGTCGGTTTCCTTCATCCGTTTGTTCTTTATTACTACGTTGATAGCTTCTATTGTAGGTTTAAAGATGACTTGATTCCTACGATTGCTGCGGAACAATGCGATGTAAACTTTTGACTTGAAAAAGGATGAACGTGAGCAAAAAAGCCCTATTTTTGCTCACGTTATTGAATTCTGAATAAGTAGTAAACATAAATATGCCATGAAAAGTAAAACTCTTGCATTGATTCTATTATGCTGCACCGCTTCATTGGGCGCCAAGGTAAAACTGCCTGCACTGGTAAGTGACAATATGGTTCTTCAGCAACAGACGGAAGTAAAACTGTGGGGAACGGCTGCACCGAAAGCCGAAGTACGCGTCACGCCTTCGTGGAATGGACAGACAACGACTTGCCGTGCCGATAAGGACGGACGTTGGCTGCTTGCCGTGAAAACTCCGGCAGCAGGATACACGCCTTATGAGATAACCTTTGATGATGGAGAAAAAACTACGTTGACGAATGTCCTAATCGGTGAAGTATGGCTTGCTTCCGGTCAGAGTAATATGGAAATGCCCTTGAAAGGTTTTGCCGGCTGTTGCATCATGAATGGGGTGGATGATATCATAGCTTCTGCCGAAAATAAGGGTGTGCGCATGTTCACCGTTCCCAAGCATCAAACGTATGAACCGCAAACAGACTGCGAAGGTAGTTGGAACCTCTCCTCCATCGAGACCGCACCCGATTTCAGTGCAACAGCTTACTATTTCGCAACTTCACTGAGCCGTGCCCTCCGTATTCCCGTGGGTATCATCAGCAGTGCCTACGGTGGAGCCACTGTGGAAGGTTGGATAAGCCGGGAGTTGCTGGAAAACTATCCGGACATTTCCCTCAACCCCGATTCCATCGAACGCCTGCACCCCATGCACCGCCCCATGCTGATGTACAATGCCATGCTGAAGCCGCTTCAGAACTATACCATAAAGGGATTCATCTGGTATCAAGCGAGTCTAACGTAGGCCGCCATGAAACATATGCCGAGCGCCTGGCCGACATGGTGCAGCTGTGGCGCAAGGAATGGGGACTGGGCGAATTGCCTTTTTACTTTGCAGAAATAGCTCCTTATGCCTATGGAGCACTCAGCAAGAGAAAGCTGCCTACCTGCGCGAAGCGCAATTTCGTGCCCAAAGCCAGATTCCGAACAGTGCCATGATTTCTACCAACGACCTTGTGGAACCTTACGAGATATACAACATCCATCCCCGCAACAAGAGGAAGGTGGGCCAACGTTTGAGTTATCTGGCATTGAACCTCACCTATGGATTGAAGCAGATACACTGTTTCGGCCCACAATATAAGTCATGGACTGCTAAAGGCAATGAAGCCTGGGTTTCTTTCGACCACCTGGAAATGGGTATCTGCCGTAACTATGACCTTCGTGGCTTCGAAGTGGCAGGCGAGGACCGTGTATTTCATCCTGCCGATAAAGTATGGCTGCACTGGCAGACGAATGAAGTGGTAATCTCTTCAGAAAAGGTATCCCATCCCGTCAGCGTGCGCTACTGTTTCCATGATTTCCAGATTGGTACGATGATTGGCGGAAATGAATTGCCTACCATTCCGTTCCGTACGGATAATTGGTGAAAGAACGGAAAGTAGATAAACACTTTCATTATACTATAATATTAGGCGCGGGTTACGCGGAATCCATGGATGCAGTAAACTAAATCCGTGTAATCCGCGCCTAAAAGAAAATATCCAGAGGGTTTTGTTCCCCCCTCTGTCTTTCTTATTGTTTCAGCAACTGTTCTGCTGCAAGTACCAGGAACATATAGTGGGACGAACCTCCTCCCAACACATACTCAGTCTGTTGCCAGAGGAACGGGAACGTCAGGAGTTCCGGGAAGTCGGGACGGATAAGCGCTGTACCGGAAATGACTCCACCGGGAATGTACGACCAGTCTGCGCGGTTCAGTCCGTAGCCTACAGTGGCTGATTGTGCGCCAACACCCGAGGCGAAGGAAGCCTGGTTGGAGCCCGGGTGGCATCCGAGAATGAAGTTGAGGGCATTGAATACCGGTGCTTTCGGGAATATTTCCGGATAGGCGGTTGTCAGGAAGTAGTGCTGGAAGCCGAAACGCTGTATATCCCAGCCTGCACCCCAGATATTCGGACGGTAGGGAACGCCATAAGGAGTTTCATGCACTTGCTTGTCCAGTTCTTGTTTGTATCCGGCCAGAGCTTTGCGGAAAGCGGTAGAGAAGGCTTTGGCTTTCTTGTTCTTCATCTGTGCAAACTGTTGTTCTACGCGTGCCGTGTACCAGCCGATTCGGCCTATCTGCTTGATGATGAGCTCCTGGTTGTCCAGGATGAAGTCCATATAGGGTTGTTCGCCCGTGGTGAGGTACAACTCTACGGCTGCCTGCACTTTGGGGAACAAGGCTCTGTTGTTGCCGCTTTCGGTAGAAGCATATACTTTGCGGGCAATGTCGAGACAATGTACACTCAATGTATCATTGAAGCCTTTCAATACGCGTGATACGGCAGCAAGTTGGGCGGCTGTCGACAGTTCTCGTCCGGGGTTGTCCTCTGTAAATATCCAACGGTCGTCTTCATTACCGATTTTTCCGTCCGTCATGGCGGCGGCATCACCCAGAAGTACGTATTGGCGAAGGTCGTTGCAGATGATTCCCCGGTAGAGACGTCCCAGTGCCAGGTAGCCGTTGACTACCGTAAGGGCGCCGTTCTCTACTTGTTGCAGCAGGTCATTCTTACCGTCGGGCTGGTGGATTTCCGTCACACGGTTTATCTGGTCGATGGAAGTCACGTCGAGATTCGGGCGGAAAGCTTCGTAGGCCAGTGCAGGATATAGGATTCTCCGGCTTGGGATTCGATGCGGAGGTCAAAGTCTCCGGCATCGTGCCAGCCGCCTATGTTCACTCCGGGAACCACTTCACCCGGTTTGAATTTGGACAGGCCCTCTTTCTGGTCGTAGCCGTCGATATGATTGTGTGCCGGTGCCATCCGGGCATCGTCATGTGGCAGCAGTCGTGCCATACGCGGTATTTCTCGTTGACGCGCATGTGGCACATCTGTACGGGAAGGAAGTATTCCAGTACGGGTTGCCATACGCCACGGGCATATACGTCATTGTCGATGCGGAAGATAGGAGATACGGAGGTATCGTATTTAATCTTGTAGAGTCCCGGTTCCTTCACATCCGTGAAGTCCACCTTCAGATAGTTGTATCTTAGGAACTTGCCCCAATTGGCAGGAGTGACGTTCTTGACCACTTTCTCGCCGTCTGCTCAATGCGGATGATTTGTGCCGTTTCCTTTCTATTGTCACGTATATCCATTTCGATGACGGCTTCCTTGTCCTGGGCGGGATGATAACCTATCTGTGAAGTCTGGATAACCGGCTGATACATCCAGTCGGCCACTACGTTCGGAGTGATAATCCATTTGACGACCCCTTTGGTGACACCCGGTTTTATGTTGCTGCGCAGTACGAACCAGCCGTTATTGTGGTTCATACGCCCGTCAAACAGTTGTAGGTCACCACTCAATGATTCGATGGTTACTTTGTTGTAAGGGTCGTCGGGGCGGGAGGTAAACTTACGGCCTTTGGCATAAGGTTCGCTGATGATGTCGTCGGCCACAATCGGGCTGTAACCTTTTCCTATCAGTTTGTCCATGTCTGCCAGCGATTGCTTGCCGTCATGATAATTTCCCGTATGCAGATAGTTGGGTTGGGTTGTCATTAGGGGGGAGTTGGGTTGTTGCGGGAAGATGCCGCTCTGACCGTCCATAATCCAGGGCTTGCCGAAGAGGGAACCGGGAAGAATTCAAGGTTGAAGCCCACTTTTCCGATGAATTCCTGGGGAATGGGGCGGTCCAGGTCTACGGTCACCTCTATGTGTTTACCTTTGCTTTCCACTTGTACCGTATATATAAGGTGGAGATCCGGGTAAATCATCGGGTTGAATCCGGTGAGGTGGCGTGAGGAGTCGGGATAGCAGAGCGTAGCGGTGATGCTGTTGTCGCTGAGCTTCCGGTCGAGTTGTTTCGGTACGGGCTGCCATTGTCCGGGGGTGGCTTCCAGTCGGATGTCTCCATTTCGTTGCTACGCGGTGTCCATTCATGATGATACATACTCTCCTTGGTGTCCCTCGGGATAGATGTCATCAAAAGCCATGACGTCTACTCCCTGGTTCTTGAAATAACCGGAAGATGTCAGCTTGAAATCTTGTGCATGCAGTGCACCGCTACTGCAGAGCAGTGCCAGGGCGGATGCGAATAGAAAATGTCTCTTTCTCATAGTATCTATTTTTGAGTTACAGAATTCTCCACTAATATACGGACTAAAAAGGAAACGGATGGTTTTTGTTTGTAGCCAATAACGTTATAAAATGTATCTTTTTCCGGTGTTTGCCTATGTTTCTGGGGCAGATATTGTAGCACTTGACGAACACTGGTGTTTGACAAAACAAGGATTCAGTACCCAAAAATGACCTTTATCGGAACCAATTGTATCCCTTGAAAAAGGATGGCAATGAGTAATGACAACTTGTTTTTTTGTAAATTTGCAGTGTAACTATGGCCAATTTCTTAAATCGCTACATTATGAGACACCTATTTCCCGTTTTTCTGCTGATTGTAGTAGGGCTGCTGATTGCACCTTTCCTAAAAGCGCAATCACACGCGGATAAGATTTTAAAAGATGAGATAACCTCAGACTTGAAAGAGAATATCCTCTCTTTTTGGGAAAAATACAGTGTAGACCCTTCCGGAGGTTTTTACGGTTCATTGGGACGTGACGGTGCCCCGATAGCGGATGCTCCCAAAGGAGGCGTACTGAATGCCCGCATCCTCTGGACTTTTTCAACCGCTTATCGGATGTATGGCGATGCTGCCTACCGCAAACTGGCTGACAGGGCGCAACGCTATTTCATAGACCACTTCATCGACCCGCAGTATGGAGGCGTATATTGGCTGATAAAAGCAGACGGTACTCCACTGGATACGGACAAGCAGACTTACGGCTGCTCTTATGCCATCTACGGTTTGTCCGAACATTTCAGAGCAACAGGCAACAATGAAAGCCTGCAAAAAGCCATAGAGCTTTACCGGACCGTGGAGAGCAGAATCAAAGACCCCGTAAACGATGGTTATATAGAATCTTTCACCCGCGAATGGGAAGTTCCCAAAAAGCTGGGATATGATGGAGATGGTGTTGCCACCAAAACAATGAATACCCATATCCATGTATTGGAGGCATACACAGCGTTATATAAAGTATGGAAAGATGACGGCCTTCGCGAGCGCCTTGCAAAAGTGATAAACTTGATAACAACCAAACTGTATAACTCACAAACACATCACCTGATATTATACTGTGATTCGAACTGGAACAATCTGGATGACATTGACTCTTACGGGCATGACATCGAAACTTCCTGGCTGCTGACGGAAGCTGCAGAAGCTCTGGGTGACCCGGAGGTCATCGGGAAATGCAGGGAAGTGGCTTTGGAACTTGCAGACGCCTCCTTGAAAGAGGGCATCAACGATGGGTGCCATGATGTACGAACGGCATAAGGACAAAATCAGGAAGGATGCTTCCTGGTGGTGCCAGGCGGAAACTGTGGTAGGATGCATCAATGCCTGGCAGCTGACCGGTGAACAATCTTATCTGGACAGTGCCGTCCGTACCTGGAACTTCATCAAATCACGGATGATAGACAAGGAGTATGGCGAATGGTTCAGAACTGTGCTGGAAGATGGGACTCCCCGCTACAAGGAACCTAAAGCAAGTATGTGGAATTGTCCTTATCATAACAGCCGTATGGGGTTTGAGATTGATACAAGACTGAAATGACAACCTTTTATATATTTGATATAATGAAGAATTTACGAATTTTCCAGTTGGGAATGGCTGCATTGCTGTGTGGCATATTGTCTCTGCCGCTTTCTGCCCAGACGGAAGTGATGGCATGGAGCAATATCACGGGTGTCCGTGTAGACGGTGAATTGATAGACTTTGAGTCGTCCCTGCGTGTCGGAACCTTGAAAGGGGATATGGAGATTACCGGAAAGGAGAAGCAGGTCCGTCCCGTTTTCCATCGTGAGGGGGATATGCAGGAAGTGACGACTACTCTGCGAGGTGTAAAGTTCCATCAGAAAGTGACTGATAAGGGAAAAGGCTTGGTGGAGATTTCTATTGATGCGCTGTCGGACACTACTTTGAACCAGACAGCCTATTACTGTATTGCTTTAAGTCCGGAAAACTACGCTGATGCCAAAGTAAGGACAAGTGGCAGGAAGCTGACCGTTACTTCGGCTAATAGGAAGTTGGAATTCAAGTTCAATAAGTCTGTAAAGGCCACGGTTGAAAAAGAATCCACCGGTACCGTAGTTTATATCTCGCTGATGCCGACTCTGAAAAAGGCTGAGAGAACTGCATTGTCCATGGCACTGCATGCTTCCGGAGTGATAGATCATAGTGACGCGGAAATTATATTGGATATGCAGAATCCGGGCAGTCTGTTTACAGGCTTTGGAGGGAATTTCCGCCTGCAGAATCCTGCTGCCGACCCTAAAGTGATAGATTACTGTCTGGAAAATTTGCGTGTAGCCTATGGACGTGTGGAATTTCCGTGGAGATTGTGGCAACCGGAAGAGGAAGCCGACCCTATTGCCACCGCACAGAATGGGGGACTGAACAAGCGGGTGGAGGAAAGTCTCCTCATGGCAAAGCGCTTGAAGGCGATGGGAATGCCGGTAATACTAAGCTGCTGGTTTCCACCTGCGTGGGCCATTGACGGAGGTCCTGCAAGTTATGCTCGTCAAGGCGGTGTCATTGCTTATCGTCTGGATAACCGGAAAAAGGAGAAGATTTATAAATCCATGGCAGATTATCTGTTGTATGCCAAACAGTATTATGGTATTGAGTTCTCCATGTTCTCGTTCAATGAATCGGATTTGGGTATTGATGTCCTCCACACTCCGCAGGAACATGCAGATTTCATTAAGGAGTTCGGTGCTTATCTGGCAGGGTTGAATCTTCCTACCCGCATGCTGCTTGGCGACAATTCGGATGCCACGACTTTCGATTTCATCCTTCCTGCTTTGAACAATCTTGAGACTCATAAGTATATTGGTGCAGTTTCTTTCCATTCATGGCGTGGTTGTGATGATGTTACGTTAAAGAAGTGGGCGGATGCTGCCAAAGCGATCAATGTACCACTCTTGGTTGGTGAGGGTAGTACGGATGCCGCTGCTCATGGTTATGCCGAGATATTCAATGAGTCGACGTTTGCACTTTATGAAATCAATCTGTATACGCGTATTTGTGCCATTTGCCAGCCATTGTCCATCTTGCAGTGGCAGCTTACTTCAGACTATTCGTTGTTGTGGGGAGACGGCATTTATGGTTCCAAAGGTCCTTTGCGTCCTACGCAACGTTTCTGGAATATCAAGCAACTGGCCTCCACTCCGGCCGATGCCTTGGCCATTCCGGTCAGTAGCAGCAAGAAAAACGTAAACTGTGCGGCTTTCGGAAATATGGTGCGTGGGGAATATGCCGTCCATATGGTCAATAATGGGGCGGATTGCGAGGCGGTCATCTCCGGTATCCCTGCAGAAGTGAAGGAACTGAAAGTCTATGTGACCAATACAAAAGACTGCATGAAGGAAACTGCAGTGAAAGTGGAGAATGGCAGGTACGGGTACACTTGCCGGCCATCAGTTTCATTACCTTATTGTCTGATAAATAGTTTTGAAATAGAATAATATAAATGATTACTAAAGAATAGTGATATGAATATAACTACATGTCTGTTTACAGTTCTGGGAGGGATGGCCACTTTAGGGCATCCTTCAGAAACTATACGTTTGAATCAGTTAGGGTACTATCCCCAGCAGGAAAAAGTAGCTGTGGTGAATACCGGTGAGGTCCGTGAATTTACCATAGTAGATGCAGCCACGGGTAATCGGGTATTTTCCGGTAAGCCCGGATATATTGCTTCATCTGCTTGGTCGGATAAGAGCAGGACGATATTGGATTTCAGTGACATCACGGCACCGGGAAACTATTTTCTGATGGTTAACGGAGATTCAGTGGCATTCGAAATAAAAGAAAGAGTACTGTCCCCTTTGGCCGATGCAGCTTTGAAATCTTTCTATTACCAACGTACGGGCATGCCCATCGAAGCGACTTATGCGGGTCGGTGGAGCCGTCCGGCAGGCCATCCCGATGACAAGGTACTGATACATCCCAATGCTGCCGGGCCGGAACGTAAGGCGGGAACGGTGATTTCTTCTCCGGGAGGATGGTATGATGCCGGAGACTATAACAAGTATATTGTGAACTCCGCCTATTCCATTGGACTGATGCAGGCGATTTATGCCCGCTTTCCTGATTATTTTATCCGTCAACAGGTGAACATCCCGGAAAGCGGAAACCACACGCCCGATTTGCTGGACGAGATGTACTATAACCTGAGATGGATGCTGACTATGCAAGACCCTGCCGACGGAGGAGTCTACCACAAGCTGACTACCCCTTCGTTCGAGGGATTCATCAAGCCTACGGAGTGTAAGCAGCCTCGTTATGTGGTTCAGAAATCAGTAACGGCGGCATTGGACTATGCTGCGGCTTTGGCGCAGGCTTCTGCCTTGTTTACTCCTTACGAAGAGGATTATCCGGGCTTTTCGACAGTGGCTTTACAGGCTGCCGAACGTGCTTACGCCTGGGCAGAAGCGCATCCGCAAGCGCTCTATCATCAGGACCTCCTCAACAAGCAATATCAACCTGCCGTGGTTACGGGAGCTTACGGTGATCGTAGTGCCGATGACGAATTCTTCTGGGCGGCTTCCGAGCTCTATCTTGCTACGGGAAAGCCCGTTTACCGGGAACAAGTGAAGAAGCATCTGCCGACTGCATATAAGACTCCTTCTTGGGGCAATACCACTGCGTTGGGCGTGTTTGCCTGGCTGCAACCGGGCAGGGAATATCAGGGTGAAGACGTGGAATTGGCAAATGCCATGAAAGACCTGTTACTGGACTATGCTGTCGAGGCTGTGCGGGGTGCTGACCGCTCTCCTTTCCATGCTCCTTACGGCAACGATGCCAAAGATTTCTTCTGGGGATGCCTTGCCGAAGGGTGTGCTAACCAAGCCACTTCACTGGTTTGCGCCTATTTGCTTACGGGCGAGAAGTCGTACCTGACGAACGCTACCGCAATATGGACTACATTTTAGGAAAGAATGCTACGGGATATTGTTATGTTACCGGTTTCGGGATGAAGAGTCCTCTGTATCCGCACCATCGTCTTTCTACATCGGATGATATAGAGGCACCTCTTCCCGGTTTCCTGGTTGGCGGTCCCAATCCTGGGCAGCAGGATGGCATTGCTTATGCTTCCAACCTGCCGGATGAGTCTTATGCAGATGTGGAGGGTTCGTATGCTTCCAATGAGATAGCCATTAATTGGAGTGCCGCTTTGGTGGCGTTGGTGTCTTCGTTGGATGCTTTGATGTCAAAATAATGTTGCTATTCAGCCTGCTGCCTTATAAATTCGGATGGGCTGATGTTGAACTCTTCTTTAAAATGTTTGGAGAATACCTTGGGGGAGTTATACCCCAAGGTATATGCAATTTCCGAAACTTGCATCTGGCTTTCTGTCAAGAGTTGTTGTGCACGTTTCATACGGATGGTCCTGATGAATTCGATGGGTTTCTTTCCCGTTATCTTAATCATTTTCTTGTAGAAATAGCTGCGTGATATATTCAGGCTGCTGGCCAGCTCCTCGACGGAAAACTCGGTTTCGCTGATATTGTCCTCTACAATCTGGATGGCTTTTTCCACCAGCTGCCGGTCAAGGGGAGTGATGGTGATACGGCTTGGCTCGATTTTAATGTCCTGATTGAATATTTCCTGACGTTTGACGTTCATCTCGATAATCTTGTTGATGCGCAGCTTGAGGACTTCCATATTGAAAGGCTTGGTGATATAGTCGTCTGCACCAACGCTAAGCCCTTCCAATTGGTGTTCTTCACTTGTCTTAGCTGTCAGGAGGATAATGGGGATATGGGAGTAGCGTATGTCATTCTTGATGGTTGAACATAGTTCCAGACCATCCATCTCGGGCATCATGATGTCACTGACCACTAAATCAATATCTTCCTTTTCCAGTACATTTAGTGCATGTTTTCCGTTTGTGGCTTTTAATACATGATACTGCCTGGCAAGACTTTCAGAGAGAAATTTCAAGAAGTCGTAGTTGTCATCTACGAGTAGTATGGTGAATGGATGGGATTCTTCCTTTATTTCCGGTTCTTCGACCGGTTCTCCGTTTTTGGTTTCATTACTGTTCTGGTGCAGGGGTAGGGTAATCAGGAATACAGAACCACAAGGCTGGTTATCCCTGACACAGACAGTACCCTGATGCATCTTTACGTATTCGGAAACAATGTGCAGTCCAATGCCGCTGCCTCCGTTGCTCGACTGGTTTTTGCTCGACTGATAGAATCTTTGGAATATTTTCTCCTTGGATTTATCTTCTATGCCGCAACCGGTGTCGGTAAAGGTCAGCTCAAGATTTGTGCCTCTTACGGCAATATCCAGTGAGATGCTTCCTTTATTGGGAGTGAACTTGAATGCATTTGACAGGATATTTGTGCATATCTTGCGTATCTTGCCATAGTCAAAATCCATGAATACAGAATGTTGTGGAGCGGTAAGGCTATAGCTGATGTTCCGTTTCTGTGCTATCGGATCGAAAGAGTGGAATATTTCACTCAGAATGATAAGGATGTTGTCATGTTTGCATTTCAGGGTTTCAGCCTTGGCATCCAGCTTTCTGAAATCCAGCAGTTGGTTAATCAATTCCAGCAGATAGTCGGCATTTTGTTTGACTATATCCAGAATGCCTTTACGATATTCGGGATGGTCTACGAAAAACTCTTCAAGCGGATTGATGATAAGTGACAAGGGAGTCCGCAGTTCGTGGCTTATGTTGGCAAAGAACTGCAGTTTCATATTGTTGATTTTCTGCTGCCTTTCATTTTCCACCTCGATGGCCTGCATGATTTGTTTCTGCTTTTGGCGTAAGCGCAGATTGCGGATAATGGACAGAAGGATACACAAAATGATACCGGTATATATGGTATAGGCCACCAGGTGCGCCACCAAGGAGGGAGTATCTTTATTTTCAGTTCCTTGACGTTGGGGCTCCATATGCCTTGTGAGTTGCATGCCTTAACGGATAAAGTATAGTTTCCGGCAGTCAGCATGGATAGGTTTACTTTGTTGTTTTCAGCATAAATCCAGTTGGAATGAATCTTATAGGCATATTTTATCTTATCCGTTTCCACCAGGTCGAGGGCAGAGAAGGACAGAGTGAATGAATTTTCCTTTTCAGTGAAGGAAAGATGTTGTGCACATTCAAGTGAGCTGCCGTTCAGGATGTCCGGATGGGGCATTCCGGATTTGAATTCAATGTCGGTAAGGTAAATGTTGGCATCATAACTTGTGGTCAGGATGTCTTGTGGAATGATAGTCTGGTAACCTTGAGGAGTACCTATCAGTATATTGCCGTTCTGCAGTTTGAGGATGGCGTGGACATTGGTATCGTTGCATATCAGTCCGTCGCTTACGGAGTAGTTCACGATGGTGTATGTATCGTTTGTTATTTTGATTCGTGAGATGCCGTTGCCGGTGCCAATCCACATTTTGGTTGTTGTTGTCTTCCGTGATGGCTCTGACGAGATTGACGGCAAGCCCGTTTTTCTGGTCAAGGAAGTAGATGGAGTCGTTCTTCTGGTTCCATATGCTCAGTCCGTGTGGATGTCCTATCCAAAGAAGGTCCCGGCTGTCCTTATAGACAGTGAGCATATTGTTCTCCTTGAAACGGCTGGCTTCGGCGTATATATTATAGGCTTGGGTTTCCGTATCGATAATAATGAGTCTCCTCTGGTTGCTACGTAAAGGGTGCTGTCTTTGTCATAGTACATATCACGGACAAAGAATTCTCCCGGACGGTACAAGATGGTGTCAAACTGCCCGGTTTCCGGATTTAACCTCTGTATATATCCTTTCATGGTACCTATCCAGATGTATCCGTGTTTGTCCACCTCTACTGTATACACATTGTTTTCGAGAAGCTGGCTGTTGCTTACCGTGTATTGTTTGATTTGCCCTTTCGAGTAGCATAGCAGTCCTTTCTGGAAGGTGCCTATCCATAGGCGGTTTTTGGAGTCGATGGATAAGTCGACTACAATATTGGCGGGAGTTGCTATCTTTTCGTATGAATCGGTCACCAGTGAACGTCGGATTAGTCCCGTACCGTCTGTTCCGTAGTAAATGGATTCCTGGCTTGTGTCTTCGCAGAAGGTTAGGATATCATCATATTCCAGGGATTTGTTGCATAGTATGATTTGAGACATGGGGCTATAATAGGAAATACCGTGTTTGAAATTCCCTATGTATATGGTTCCGTCTTTGTCCCGGTAAATGGTATTCAGATTGTTGCTGGCAATGGTGTGCGGTTTCAATGGATTGTGCACCAAGTTGGTAAGAGATTTGGTCAGGGCTGTGTAAACGAACAACCCATATGGCTGGTAAGTATCCATACGTTGCCGTCTCCCAGGTCGAGGATGCGTTGCACGCGATTGTACTGTATGTGAGTGTTATTGTTCAGGCTGATGTTCTCCCATTGCTGTGTAAAACTGTTCTTGTGCAAAAGCAGGCTGTTTTGGAAGGTGTATACCCATAGGTTTTCGTTTTGGTCTATGTAAATGTGTGGCTCATGATTCTCCAGCAAAGGTCTATAGATGGCGGGAATGGCTATTTCCTTGACTTCGGAAGTCTGCTTGCTGATACTGTATAGGATACCGTTGGAGTACATTATATAAATGAACTGGACACCTATATAGAGGCTTGAAATCTTTTCAACTGCCAGTGGATAGCTTTGATGGAGCTGTTGTCCATGCTTCGTATGTAAAGTTTGGAATAGTCGTAGGCCCAAAATTCATTCTTGGAGGTTTTTCCCATCCTCAGAATGTTTTTACTGGGGATTTGCAGCCCATCGAGTATGGGTTTATAGTCATTGTCGAATTTACCGGTCTTATAATTATAGATACTGTAGCCGCTGGAAGTCCTTATCCATACATTGTCGTCCGGTCCTTCGAAAATTTCGCTGATGGCATCGTCCGGCAGGTTGGAGTTGTTCTGGTAATACTGCTGGAAGGAGTAGCCGTCGTATTTGTTGAGTCCTGATTCTGTCCCCACCCAGAGGAATCCCCCTATTGTCTCTGTAGATGCTTCGGATACTGTTGTTGGAGAGTCCTTCTGTTGTAGAGAGCTGCTTGAACATGACAGCGGCGGGATTTCCGTTGAGTTACCTTGAACAGTAAGGAGAAAGGTCAGGTTGCATATAAGGAATAGGAGCAGTTGTTTCATGTATTTTCTTTATTAGAAGGATTAACAATATTGTAACTGCAAACTTAAATATAATCCTCCGAACGAGCAAGGGAAGATTTGCGTATTCGCGTGGGATGATATCCTCCGTTTGGTGAAAAATAGTATGCATTTTGTTTCCAATGATCCTATATGGGTTCTATGAAACAAAACCGGATATTAAAAGACATTTTTAAGGCATCTGTGTTTCCTTTAAGAAAAATACATTTGCAGGCAAGATCATTTAAATCCTAATAGTATGAAGAAAGAACTTTTAGCAGTGGCGATGCTGTTGTTTGCCGGCGGCAATCTGTTGGCACAGCCACATGTCAATGACGGTACCTCGTATCTGATGAACCAACCTCTGGACATGAGTACCGATTTCCGTGACTTGAGTAATACTTTGTTTTTTGCAGATCACCTGGAGTCATTCGATGCCAAGTCGGGTGAAGCTGGTGAACTGGAACGCGGGCATCTGATGCCCCGTCAAGCCTTCAATACCAACGGTGCACAGCCCCGGAAAATGAGAATGCTCGATTTTCCTTTCACTGCCTATGAAAATGACCCTAACCTCAAATTCAAGATTGACTTTGTAACTCCGCGTACGGTACGTATCCGTATGCTAACGACCCCGGTGGAACCTAAACCTGCCGCTTCCATCATGTTGGTAAAGGAACCGGGCAGGGATGGAAGCTGGAAAGTTACCGAGACGAATGACAAGATTGTCTATTCCAGTGACTATGGAACCATTCAGATTAACAAGAATCCCTGGAGAATCGTCTTGAAGGATAAAGCCGGACGTATCTTGAGCCAGACTGCCGCTTTGAGTGATGCGGACTCTACGCAGGTAAAATATACACCGTTCTGTTTTGTGAAGCGGGGAAGTGACAATGCCCGCCGCATCAATCCGGTATTTACCTTGACTGCGGATGAAATGATTTTTGGTTGCGGAGAGTCTGCCACTGGGCTGAACAAGGCCGGACAGAAGGTGAACTTGTTTGTTACAGACCCACAAGGGCCTGAGA
>ENA-OQCF01000073-OQCF01000073.1-human-gut-metagenome-genome-assembly--contig:-NODE-73-length-35703-cov-28.954436_pt1 | contig 35703 bp, 36 predicted proteins | sample MGYA00242756_ERZ504573 | MGnify/ENA primary metagenome ERZ504573 (study PRJEB26092, sample SAMD00036240) | human gut metagenome | host: Homo sapiens | study: EMG produced TPA metagenomics assembly of... | reverse complement strand
CGGCATGGAAGCGGGGAGCGGAGTCGGCGCCGGCGTGGCCGCGCTGGCCTCGGGTGCGGGTGTCGTTGCCTGCTCTTCGGGCGCAGCGGTGTTTACGGGTTCGGTGACAGTTTCGTCGGCCATGGCCAGCTCCTTAAAGCGTAGAATGCATAAGCGGGAGCGTCTCCCATCCCGGGCGAACCAGGAAGTTTTGACGCAACCCTCACCTATTATATTGATTTCGTGGCTAAAGGTGCATCAATATCAGGATTCCCGGAGTGGCTCCCCTCCGAACGTGTTGTGGAGCAGCGTGTTATCGATACGCTTCGTAAGGTTTTTGAGCTCAACGGCTTCATCGGCATTGAGACGCGAGCGGTAGAAACCGGCGCTTCTTTGCTGAAAAAGGGCGAGACCAGCAAAGAGATTTACCTGCTGAGCCGTTTGCAGGAGGTCGGTCATGAATCCGACACTCCGATTGAGGACCGTCTGGGTCTGCATTTCGATCTGACCGTGCCGCTGAGCCGGTATGTGGTCGAGCACTCGGGTGCGTTGGCGTTCCCGTTCAAGCGTTGGCAGATTCAGAAGGTGTGGCGTGGCGAGCGTCCGCAGGAGGGCCGCTTCCGCGAGTTCGTGCAGGCCGACATCGACGTGATCGGTGCGGGCGACCTGCCCGACCACTATGAAGTGGAGCTGCCGCTGGTCATGGTCTCCGCGCTGGAAGAGCTGCGCGCGTATGGCCTCCCCAAGGCCACCGTGCATGCCAACAACCGCAAGCTGTCCGAAGGCTTCTACCGTGGACTCGGTCTGACGGACATCGAAGGTGTGCTGCGCGAGATCGACAAGCTCGACAAGATCGGTGCCGATGAGGTGGCCCGACTGCTTTCCGAAACCTGCGGTGCGACCGAGGCCCAGGCGCGCGCCTGTCTCGAACTGGCCGAGCTCAACGCCTCCGATGGTGCCGAGCTTGCCGCCAAGTTCGACGCGCTGTGCGAGGCTCACGGCATCGCCGAGGATTCCGAGGCCTATGAGCTGGCCCGTCAGGGACTCGATACCCTGGCCATGATCGTCGACGAAGCCGCCGCCATCCGCCCCGGTTCCGTCATCGCCGACCTGAAGATCGCCCGCGGTCTCGACTACTACACCGGTTCCGTCTACGAGACCTTCCTCGACGGTGCCGCATCACTCGGCTCCATCTGCTCCGGTGGTCGTTACGACAATCTCGCTTCCCAGGGCAACCGCAAGTACCCGGGCGTGGGCCTGTCCATCGGCCTGAGCGACTGGTCAGCTACATGCTGCACACCGCCGGCGCTCACGCCAGCCGTGTCAGCCCGGCCGCCGTGCTGGTCGCTGTGTGGAATGAAGAGGACCGCCCGGCCGCCAATCGTATTGCGAACCAACTGCGTGCGCGCGGCATCGCTACTGACGTGGCACCCACCGCGGCCAAGCTCGGCAAGCAGATCAAGTACGCGGACAAACTCGGCATTCCGTACGTGTGGTTCCCGGCCACCGCTGCCGAAAGTGCGGAAGGCGCAGAGCCCGCTGGCGACGAGGTCAAGAACATCGTCACCGGCGAGCAGGTTGCCGCCGATTGCACGTCGTGGGAACCGGATACTGTGGTTGCCCAGCAAACCGTCGAAATCTGACGTATTCGCGCGAAAATTCGAGGAGAACTAAGACAATGAGCCAGACGGCTTACAGAACACATCATGCCACTGAAGTGACCGAGGCCCTGGTCGGCCAGAAGGTCACCCTCGCCGGTTGGGTCGACCGTCGTCGTGATCACGGTGGTGTGGCCTTCATCGACCTTCGTGACGCCACCGGTCTGGTGCAGGTCGTCATCTACGACGAGGACATGGCCCGCCCGCTGCGCAGCGAGTTCGTGATTCAGGTCACCGGCGACGTGCGTCTGCGCCCGGACGGCAACGAGAACACCCATCTGGCCACCGGCAAGATCGAGGTCGTGGCCGAATCCATCGAGGTGCTCGCCAAGGCCGATGCCCTGCCGTTCCAGGTGTCCACCGCGCTCGAGAACGAGTCCGAGAACAAGCTGCCCGGCGAGGACGTGCGCCTGAAGTACCGTTACCTCGACCTGCGTCGCCCGTCCATGCAGCACAACCTGAAGCTGCGCTCCGACATGGCCAAGGCCGCTCGCCATGCGCTTGAGGACATGGACTTCACCGAGGTCGAGACCCCGACCTTCATCAAGTCCACCCCGGAAGGCGCCCGCGACTTCGTGGTACCGGCCGTCTGGTGCCTGGCTCCTGGTACGCCCTGCCGCAGTCCCCGCAGCTGTTGAAGCAGCTGCTCATGGTCTCCGGCGTTGAGCGCTACTACCAGCTCGCCCGCTGCTACCGTGATGAGGACTTCCGCGCCGACCGTCAGCCCGAGTTCACCCAGCTCGATATGGAGATGGCCTACGTGGACCAGGAAGACGTGATGGCCATGACCGAGAAGGTCATCGCCGCCATCTGGAAGTCCGCCGGCTATGAGGTCCAGCTGCCGCTGCCGCGCATCACCTGGAAGGATGCGATGGACAAGTACGGCTCCGACAAGCCGGACCTGCGCTTCGGCAACCCGCTGGTGGAGCTGACCGAGTACTTCAAGAACACGCCGTTCCGCGTGTTCCAGGCCCCGTACGTGGGTGCCGTGGTCTTCAAGGGCGGTGCCGCCACGCCGCGTCGTCAGTTCGACGTTGGCAGGATTGGGCTCGTCAGCGTGGAGCCAAGGGCCTTGCTTACGTGGTCTTCGGCGAAAACGGCGAGCTCAAGGGCCCCGTCGCCAAGAACCTATCCGATGAGGAGCGCAACGGCCTACGCGAGGCCGTCGGTGCCGAGGAAGGCGACGCCGTGTTCTTCGCCGCCGGTTCCCGCGAGTCAGCCCAGCTGCTGCTGGGTGCCGTGCGTGTGGAGCTCGCCTCCCGCGAAGGCCTGCTGGATCCGAAGAAGTTCGCTTTCACTTGGGTTGTGGACTTCCCGCTGTTCAAGCCCACCGACGATCCGGATGATGACGATGTGGCTGTCGGCCACTCCAAGTGGACCTCCATGCACCACCCGTTCACCATGCCTTCCAAGGATTGGATCGACAAGTTCGACAAGGATCCCGAGCACGCCATGTCCGACTCCTACGACATCGTCTGCAACGGTGAGGAGATGGGCGGCGGTTCCGTACGTATCCACCGCGACGACATCCAAGCCCGTGTGCTCGATGTGCTGGGCATCACCAAGGAAGAGGCCGACGAGAAGTTCGGCTTCCTGCTTGAGGCATTCAAGTACGGCGCTCCGCCTCACGCGGGTCTGGCCCTCGGTTGGGACCGCACCGTGTCCATCCTGGCCGGTGCAGACTCCATCCGCGACGTCATCGCCTTCCCGAAGGCCGGCGGCGGCCGCGACCCGCTGACCGGTGCTCCGGCCCCGATTTCCGACGAGCAGCGCGCCGAGACTGGCGTCGACTACGACCCGGACGCCGACGAAAACTAATCTACGGAGCGTATACCGCTTTTCCTCAGCACTCGACGTACTTCAGTGCGCCTTCGGCTTCGGACGGCGGTCTCCGCACGCGTAGATTAATTTTCGAGGAGTAATGCTCCGGTGCTATTAGCCGCAAATGGCCCTTGGAATAATTCCAAGGGCCATTTGCTTTTTGCGGGTGGGGCCCAATGTGCCAAATACCTGCCAAGGGGTGCCAAATACTCCGCCCGATGGCACCTCCGCCATGCGGCAAACCTCGCACCATGCGGTGTCCCCCTTGGCGTTTGCCGATTATCCTTCCATGGGGCGGTAACTTCCTCATGGGGCGGTAAACAACCCATGGGGCGGTGAAAACCCCATGGGGCGGTAGGTCAAAATGGCTTAATTCCGCGGTTTCACAATTTCTTCAAACCGCCCCATGGGCAAATTACCGCCCCATGAGGAGCGATCGCAACTCCGTATTTGATCAATGTTGTGATGCTTTGTTGTGTTTTGCTTGTTTCCGCCTCCTGTATTCCCCTTTGCGCGCATTGATGGTAAGGCTGCCGTCTATTAATACCCGGCATGAAGGTTGAGGACGGCCAGGAAGCGGTATTTGCATCGCGGTGGCAACCTCTTGTGCGAAGGCACGTTGTTTGGCGGTGTTCCACAGGTCATCGGCGAACACCTCGATGACGGTCCAGCCCAATTGCCGCAGACGTCGACGTTTTTGCTGGTCCCGCACATATTGTTTGCGGAAGCGACGGTGATGATCGCCATCATATTCAATAGCGACTTTGTATTGTGGATAAGCCATGTCAACGGTGTAGGTGTATCCGTTCTCTGAATCGGTAATGCCATATTGTGTTTGCGGTATGGGCAGGCCGAAAAGCATAAGCGCCAAGCGTGTACGAGTTTCCTGAACGGAATCCGATGGTTTTACGAGCTTCAGCGCCGCCTCACAACGCGCACGGCCAATAACGCGGTGAAAGGCCGTTAGTCGTTGAGTGAATTGTTCAATGGCATATCCATAACGTCTGATGAGCGCTTCAGCCAGCACCACTAATTCAGTGAGGTTGAGATATTGGGCAAACTGTATCCACGCATCCATGGGATGCATGCAGGTTACGCCGTTTGAGAAAGCGATACTGTTGAACTTTGCATTCCATATGCGATAGTCGACATTGTCCAATGAAGAGCGGGTCCCCTTGCTCCTCACCGTCACATAAAAGTCCTTCTGCGGCAACGTGCTGTGCCTCGGCAACTCCACGCCGCATAATTCCAATGCGGTATACAGCGAGAAACACAACGTGCGTTTCGTGCGCACTTTGCCCAGCAGATTCCAACAGGCCGTGTTCTTGGCCGTGGCTTTGGCGTCAAGATCTTTGCGCAGATAGTTGTTGATTTCGCCATTGTGCGGCACTTCGCTGTATCCGTTCATGCGCCGAGCGTAGCGCATTCCACGGTGGCACAGGGGCAAAACCGAAAAATGGGGATAACTTAAGCGGCGCGAACCGGTTATCCACCGGCATATCGTGTGCCGCGCCCGGTTATCCACCGCGCTTCGGGAGTGTCGTCCACCGTATAACAGCACTCATCGTGTGCGAACAGCTAGCCACGCTCAAAATGCCTAGCGCATTTATACGAATACGACATGGGAAACGGCGAGACCAGCCCCACACAATACAAAGTGACCGCCAGCCATGCGTCCGACTGCGGCATACACGGCAGCAACGCCAACGACACCAAGGCCAAACATGGAATCAGCAGATAGGACAACACGTGCCCGCTTTGCCGTCGCAGCAACGTCTCAGCCACCACGCAGCAGGCAATCAGCGCACAGCAGACGCCGAGCGATGCGCGACTCAGCGAGAATGTATGCCGATGCCCAATGCCGCCTTCACGATGTCTGATGCGGAAATGAGACATCGACTGAGCAACTGTGTGGACATACTGTGAACACGTTGGAAACGTCGGTGTGTTATCCTCCCACTCATGTCTGAAACGAACAATGAAACAGCAGTGCGTTCGCGCACGACAAGCACAACATCACCAAGCAAGGCCAAATTGACCCCGCTGGTTCCCGGCAAAGAGGACCTGAACCGTCCGCTAGTCGAACTGACCCACGTCGAAAAGCACTTCGGTGCTTTGCACGTCCTGAAGGACATCAACCTGACCGTCACCAAGGGTGAGGTGCTGGTGGTCGTGGGCCCGTCCGGCTCAGGCAAGTCCACGATGTGCCGCACCATCAATCGCCTCGAGACCATCGATTCCGGCGACATCCGCATCGACGGCAAGCCCCTGCCACAGGAAGGCAAGGAGCTCGCGAACCTCAGGGCCGAAGTTGGCATGGTGTTCCAGTCGTTCAACCTGTTTGCCAACAAAACCATTCTTGAAAACGTGACGTTGGCCCTCATCAAGGTGCGTCACATGGACAAGAAGGAAGCCGAGCAACTGGCCATGGACCTGCTCGCCCGCGTGGGCGTCGACTCCCAAGCCAGCAAGATGCCCTCCCAGCTCTCCGGCGGCCAGCAGCAGCGTGTGGCCATCGCCCGCGCGCTCGCCATGCGCCCCAAGGTCATGCTGTTCGACGAGCCCACTTCCGCACTCGACCCGGAAATGGTCAACGAAGTGCTCGACGTGATGGTCGAACTCGCGCATGAAGCATGACGATGATCTGCGTGACCCACGAGATGGGCTTCGCGCGCAAGGCCGCCGACCGCATCGTCTTCATGGCGGACGGCCAGATTCTCGAAGAGAACACGCCCGACGAGTTCTTCGAGCATCCGCAGACCGACCGTGCCAAGGACTTCCTCTCGAAGATCCTCACCCACTGACGAACCCACTGAAAGACGGGTACGCAATCCAATGACATTCACCAATACGTTCAAACGGAAGGTTTGCCGCGTGATCGCCGCGCTCGCCGCCGTGGCCTGCACAATGTCGCTGGCCGCCTGCGGCGCGGACGAAACCGGCAAGATCCGCATCGGCATCAAATTCGACCAGCCCGGCCTGGGCTTCAAGAAGTCCGGCACCTACGTGGGCTTCGACGTGGACGTGGCCAAGTACATCGCCAAGAAACTCGGCTATTCCGAAGACCAGATCATCTGGAAGGAAGCTCCCTCCAAGCAGCGTGAGGCCATGATTCAGAACGGCGACGTGGACATGATCCTCGCCACCTACTCCATCACCGACGAGCGTAAGAAGGCCGTCTCCTTCGCCGGCCCGTACTTCGTGGCCGGACAGGATCTGCTCGTGCGCAAGGACGACAACTCCATCAACGGCCCCGAAGACCTGAACGGCAAGCGCCTATGCTCCGTCACCGGTTCGACCTCCGCCGCCACCGTCAAGGAGAAGTTCGCCTCCGAAGTCCAGCTTATGGAACAGCCCGGTTACGCCGAATGCGCCACCGCCCTGTTCTCCGGCATCGTGGACGCGGTAACCACCGACGACATCATCTTGGCCGGCCTGGCCTCCGCCTCGCGCGGCAAGCTCAAGGTGGTCGGCAAACCGTTCACGCAGGAATACTACGGCGTGGGCATCAAGAAGGGCGACACGCAGCTGGCCACCAAAATCAACAACGCCATCGTGGACATGATTCAGGACGGCTCGTGGGAGAACGCCATCAGCGATAACACCAAGGGCACCAACTACACGCCCGACGTACGCTACAACCCGCCCACCCCGGACGAAGGAGAGGAGGCCTGATGAGCGGATTCCTGGAACTCTTCAGCCAGTATGACGTGCTCGGCGCGTTTCTGGTCAATATCGAACTGACCCTATGGTCCGCCCTGTTCTCCCTGATCCTCGGCGTGATCCTTGTGGTGATGCGCATCTCGCCGATTTCCTCGCTCAGGGCCGTGGCCGGTGCGTATGTGGAACTGTTCAAGAACCTGCCGCTGACCATCATCATGGTGTTCATGGTGCTGGGTGCCTACGCGCAGCTGAAGCTCAGCTTCTCCGACACCTTCACCACGAACTTCTTCTGGCTCGCGGTCACCGGCCTGAGCCTGTACACGGCGGCGTTCGTGTGCGAATCTCTGCGTTCGGGCATCAACACCGTGCCGATTGGCCAGGCCGAGGCCGCACGAGCGCTGGGCTTGGGCTTCATGCAGTCCGCCACCGAGATCATTCTGCCGCAGGCCTTCCGAGGCTCCGTGGCACCGCTCGGCAACACGCTGATCGCCCTGCTCAAGAACTCCACCGTGGCCGCCGCCGCATCCGTGGCCACCGAAACATCCTCGCTGATGAGCGAGATGATCGAATTCCGTCCCGACGTGATCATCCAAATCTTCCTGATCTTCGCGCTCGGCTACGTGATCCTGATCATCCCCATCGGCATGCTCACCACGTACCTGTCCAACAAACTCGCCGTAAGGAGGTGACGGATATGGCCGATACTTCGAATTCCGTGCTGTTCGACGCGCCCGGTCCCAAGGGCCGGCGCACCATTCGCATCGTCAACTGGATCGCGGGCATTCTGTTCGCGGTGGTGCTCGTGCTTATCCTCATGCGCCTGCACAACCCGCCGGACGGCGAGAACCAGCTCAGCTGGGAGCTGTGGAAGCCCGCCGTCGAACGAGAGGCGTGGACCGACTTCTACCTGCCGGACTGTGGATGACCATCAAGGCCACCATCGTGGCCGTGGTGGGTGCCGTGGTGTTCGGCTTGGTGTTCGGCGTGGGCCGACTGCTGCCGAACCCGTTGGTACGTGGCGTCTCCGCCGTGATCGTCGAGTTCTGCCGTGCGGTTCCCGTGCTGCTGCTCATGATCTTCTTCTGGCGATGGTTCGCGTTCGCGGGCCTGCCCAGCCCGTCCTATTGGGCCGTGGTGCTGGCCTTGGTGCTGTACAACGGTTCGGTGGTCGCCGAACTGGTGCGCTCCGGCGTCGGCAATCTGCCGGGCGGCCAGCGTGAGGCCTCGCTCGCTTTGGGCCTGACCGAAACGCAGTCGCTGATGGAGATCGAGGTGCCGCAGGCCGTCTACGCCATGCTGCCGGCCGCCGTCACCCAGCTGGTCGTGGTGTTGAAGGATACCGCCCTAGGCTCGATCATCATGTATACCGACCTGCTGCAGGAATCGCGCCGACTCGGCTCGATGTACTTCAACATCCTGCAGACGCTGGTCATGGCCGCGGTGATTTACTTCATCGCCTGCTGGCTGTTGTCGAGGCTCGCCGAATGGCTGCCCTCGCGCATGCAGCAGCGTACGGCCGCACCCGCCGAACCCGAGCCGCTGGCGCCGATCGCCGCCGGCGACCCGTCCAATGTCAACCAGATCGCTGTGGCCAAGGAGGTCGAAGAGCTGCCGCTGGGCGGTACGCCGCGCAAATACCATGTGCATCACCGTGGCACCAACGCCTCGATTCGCAACTGGCGGCGCACCCGCTACGAACAGGGATATGACGCCACCCAGCCCGAGTCACAGGTTGACCCGGAAACCGGCGAATTCCAGGAGTCTCAAAAGCCTGAGGACAAGCCAGAGGCCTGACAGTCAGCTCAATCGCCGCTAAGCCGGCACGAAGAATTTACTGAGTGTTTGACTGGGCTCCGGCTACGTAGCCTTCACGGAGGATAGGTTGGAACATATGAAGATGTTCCGGCACCTATCCTCCGTTTTTGCTATTGCGACCATTGCGCCGCTGGCGTTGGCGGCCACGCTAGCCGCGACGCCTGCAATCGCACAGGCCGACCAGCTGTCCAACCCGGATTGGCTGGCATTGCTCTCCGACTACGAAAAGAACTACTGGCAGGCCCCCGCCGATGCCGAGCACGGTGGCAAGGTGCTCGACGCCGATACCATGAAACTCGACGAAGATTTGGCCGTGGCCATTAACCACAAAGCCGCCGAAAATCTCGATAAGGATGGCCTGAACGCCCAACGCAAGCGTGCACTCGTCGACTCCGATCTGCAAGCCGAGGAAACCATGCCGGACGCGCTCGGTCCGGTGCTTGGCAAATATATGAGCGAAGGGCTCAAATCCGGGAAACTCAATGCCGTCGCCGATATCTTCTCCTTTAACGTGGCCTCCACCTACGCCTCAAAACGTGCGGCCATGCATCCGCGCCCCTATCTGAACCGTGCGGAAAGCAGCTACGGCGGCACTAACGATCTCGCCGGACTGCCCGCCACGCTTGACATCAAGCAATCGCCCTCATGGCTCGAACACGTGCCCGGCTACTCGAACTTGCAGAAAAACAGTTCCTACCCCTCCGGCCACACTACCGGCGCCTATTCGTGGGGTATCGCGCTGGCCGGCATGATTCCCGAACTTGCGCCGCAAATCATGGCCCGCACTTCGGAGGCCGGCAACAACCGCATCGTGCTCGGCGTGCATTATCCGCTTGACATCATGGGCGGGCGCATTGGCGCATCCGCCCAGAACGGGCAGTACTGGCATAACGAATTCGCTTCGTCCATCGTGCCCGCGTCCCGGCAGCTGCGCGACTATCTGGTGTCCCGCTGCGCCGCGGACGGCCACGGCACTACCCTCGCCGCCTGCATCGCCAACACCAAGGCCTCCGGTTCGGGCGGCTACACCAACGATTTTCTGGACCCGGTGGCCACCGAGCCGGTCGCGGACCAGGCCTCGGCCGTGCGCGTCTACACCGCACGCCTGACCTACACCTTCCCGCAAGACACCGCCCAGTCCGGCGCTGATTTCATGGCACCGCGCGGGGCGGCGGACGTGCTGCGACTGGCCTATCCCGAACTGCACGCCGATCAGCGCAACGCGATTTTGAAAGCCACTGCCTTGGATTCCGGATACCCCCTATGGCAATCGAGCGACGGCTGGCAGCGTATCAACTGGGCCAAAGCCCTGTGCGCCCGCGTCACCTTGGATAAGCACGGCGACGTGGCCAAGGTCGAGACCGCTGACCAAGTGGCGCTTGCCGGCCCGAGTGTGGTCAATGCCCAGTACATCGACGCGGGCAATCACCCGGCGTCGGATAGCTCGGCGGGTGAAAACAGTGCCATTGCGGCCGGACCGGATCTCGCCACTCTCCATGCCGCGCAACGACCGGCGTTGATCAGCGTAGCCATCGGTACCGCTGTAATCGCGATTGTCGGCGGAATACGGACGGTTCGACGCAAATCCAAGAACCAGCTTCAGCAGTAATTCAGCCAAAGTTCAGTTTGGAGATCTGCCGAGTTTGCCTTCATACGGTGTCGGCTTCATCTCCCTCCCATACCCTCGGGGGGTGTCATCCGCCGAAGAGCATCATGCTGCGGCGGCACAACCCGAGGAAGGAACGGGAGTAATGTTCCACACCAACAATTTCACCGCGATGTCGCGGCGCGCCATCGCGCTGCTCACCGCTGCGGTGACACTGAGCAGCATCGCCCTGATCGGCGTGCCCGCTGCGACTGCGGACGAGCAGCAGACCACTGCCGAACAGAACACGGCTGCCAAACCATCCGTAATCATCAACGAGGTCTATGCCGGCAATACGAAAAACGCTGGAGACCCGGATAGCAAGCGTTGCGATTGGGTCGAGCTCAAGAACTGCACCTACTTCGACATTGCCGACGGTGCCAGGAATTGGTGCAAAGCCAACAATTACGGTCCGAACGACTGCATGCCTATAGATTTGCAGTAACAGGCGAAATGTGAATGTCGCTACGTTGCTAGGTCTCCTGAGTTACAAGACGTACAATCGGGAGCATGGCCAAGGACGACGACAGAACCAACGAGCCTGAAGAGGCCGGCAAGTGGGGTACGGCCGGAAAATCCTCAGGAAAGAACAACAAGAACGGCAAGGGAAAGGAATCCAAAACCGATCGACGGATCGACGAGGTATTACAGCTCGCGGTGGATCGCATAGACACCATCGACTCCAGTGCCAGCGTGCCTGAACGACTGGCGCGTGCGGCGAAATCCAGTGAACTGCTCAGCGCCGTATGGTCGTTGCCGCCCGCTCAACGTCTTATGTTCCACCACGGCATGCAGGTCACTGATGTCGAAGGCGATTCCACTCCCGGATTCGACGGCAATAAAGAGGACGCCGAGAAGTTCATTTCGATCAGCTCCTCCGAAATCGCCCGATACCAGCGGCTCATGTACGCGAATGGCGTCAAAGGCTCGACACGGCGGCTGCTCATCGTGCTGCAAGGCATGGATGCCTCCGGCAAGGGCGGCATTGTGCGTCACGTGTTCAGCCAAGGCGACCCGATGGGCATCCATTACCATGGCTTCGGCAAGCCTACGGCCGAGGAGCTCGACCACGACTTCCTCTGGCGTGTGAAGCGTGAATTGCCCAAGCGGGGTGGATTGCCGTATTCGACCGCTCCCATTATGAAGATGTGGTCATGCCGCACGTCTATGGCACCTATCCCGAAGACGTATGGCGTGCCCGCTACGACCAGATCAACGATTTCGAACGTGAACTGGCCGCCAGCGGATGCGCCATCCTCAAGATCTTCCTCGTGGTAAGCCAGGAAGAACAGAAAAAACACTTTCTTGGGAGGCTGGATGATCCCACCAAGTTCTGGAAATTCGATATCTCCGACCTCGAGGCCCGCGACCGATGGGATGAGTACATGTTCGCTTGGCAGGAAGTGTTCGAGAAAACCAGCACGGCCGCCGCACCGTGGTACCTCGTTCCGGCCGATAACCGCTGGTATTCGCGAGCCGTGGTCTCCGAACTGCTGCGCACCACCTTGAAGAACATGAACATGACCTGGCCTCCCCTCGAACCCGAGGTGGACCCCGACGAGGTGCGCCGCCGGTTGGCGTGAGCGATCCTCCCATTGGCGGAGCCAAGCGCATGGCACAGCTCTTCGCATGGCTCCGCCCGCTGGCGGGAGGCGTCGCATAGCGACGGAGGGCGGCTCGTGCCGTCGGAATAGGCCACTAGGTAGACTGAGCATTATGACTGGCGAGAAGGAATACGGATCCCTGGGGCGGCTGGCCCCCGAATGGGACGGTAACGAGCGCGAACGGAATCTTATGGCCGACGACATCTACGAACGATTCTTCGGCTGGGTGGAAGACGTCAAAGGCATCGAACCATGGCCGCATCAGGAAGAGGCCATTATGGACCTCTTGGCCGGCGACCATGTGATTTTGAACACCCCGACCGGTTCAGGCAAATCGCTGGTGGCGCTCGGCATGCACTTCGCCGCCCTGTGCACTGGCCGCCGCTCCTATTACACCGCTCCGATCAAGGCGCTGGTGTCGGAAAAATTCTTCGACTTGGTCGAAGTGTTCGGCCGCGACAACGTCGGCATGATCACCGGCGACAGCCACATCAACGCGGACGCGCCGATCATCTGCTGCACCGCCGAAATCCTCGCCAATCAGGCTTTGCGCGAAGGCACCCATGCCGACGTGGGCCTCGTGGCGATGGACGAATTCCATTATTACGGTGATCCGGAGCGCGGCTGGGCGTGGCAGGTGCCACTGCTCACGCTGCCGCAGACCCAGTTCCTGCTGATGAGCGCCACACTCGGCAATGTGGACGCCATCGCCGACAAGCTCTCCGATCTGAACGACACCCCGGACGTGGATGTAATCGCCGACGCGCCGCGACCGGTGCCGTTGAGCTACGAATACACGCTCGACCCGATGGAAAAAACCGTGGAACTCGCCTTCCGCAACGGCGAAACCCCGATTTACGTGGTCCACTTTTCGCAGGACGCCGCATTGGAGACCGCGCAAGCGCTCGCCTCCACCGGTGTATCCAGCAAGGAACAGCGCCAAGCCATCGCAGAAGCCATCAAAGGCGTCAAATTCACCACAGCCTTCGGCAAGATTCTGCAGCGACTGCTGCGCACCGGTGTCGGCATCCATCATGCCGGAATGCTGCCTCGCTACCGCCGCCTGGTCGAACAGCTCGCCCAGCAGGGTCTGCTGCCCGTGATCTGCGGCACCGATACATTGGGCGTCGGCATCAATGTGCCGATTCACTCCGTGGTGCTCACGGCCCTGACCAAGTTCGACGGCACCAAGATGCGCCGCCTGCGCGCCCGCGAGTTCCACCAGATCGCCGGACGAGCCGGTCGTATGGGATTCGATACCGAGGGACTGGTGATCGCCGAGGCTCCCGAATACGAAATCGAAAACCAGAAGGCCATCGCCAAGGCCGGGGGAGACCCGAAGAAGCTCAAGAAGGTCAAGCGCAAGAAGGCTCCGGAAGGTTTTGTGACCTGGAACCAGAGCACGTTTGACAAGCTCATCGACGCCGAACCGGAAACCCTGGTCCCGCACCTGAAAATCACGCATTCGATGGTGCTCAACGAAGTGGCGCAGGGCGGCGACGCCCGTGCCCGTATCGACGATCTCATCGACGATTCCGCGCAGACCCCCGACCAGAAGGAGCATCTGCACCAGCGGGCCGACGAGATTTTCCAAACCCTGTTCGATACCGAAGTCATCGAAACCGAGGGCCGCAAGGACGGCGGCAAGGACTACTACATGACCCTTGATATGCCGGACGACTTCGCCCTCGACCAGCCGCTCTCCCCGTTCCTGCTGGCCGCGCTCGAACTGCTCGACCCCGAGTCCGACACCTATGCGCTGGACGTGATCTCCATGGCCGAGGCCACGCTCGAAGACCCCAAGCAGGTGCTGCGTGCCCAGGAGCGTCAGGCCCGAGACAAGGCGATGGCCGATATGAAGGCCGACGGACTCGACTATGACGAGCGTATGGATAAGCTGCAGGAGATTACGTATCCGAAGCCACTGGAAGACATGCTCGAAGCCGCGTTCGATCAGTACCGCCACGATGTGCCGTGGGCCAACGACTACTGGCTGTCGCCGAAATCCGTGGTGCGCGACATGGTGGAAACCGCCTCCGACTTCACCGGATACATCACCCGATACAACATCGCCCGCTCCGAAGGCACCCTGTTGCGCTACCTCTCGGACGCCTACCGCACGCTGGCGCGCACCGTGCCGCCCGAAAAGCGTGACGAGCAACTCGAAGACATCATCTCGTGGCTGCGCGTGCTCGTGCGCTCCATCGACTCCTCGCTGGTGGACGAATGGGAGAACGCCGGTGACTCGGCTGACCAATCCGAGGCTGCGGCATCCCTGGCCGCGCCCGGCGCAAAAAGCGCGGTGGTCGAGGACCGTCGTGGTCTTACCGTGCTGGTGCGCAATGCCTTGTTCCGCCGTGTGCGGCTTATGGACCTTGACCAGCCGGACAAGCTCGGCGCGCTCGACAAGGACTGGGGCTACGGCGTGCACGAATGGGAAGATGTGCTCGACGACTACTACGACGAGCACGAGTACGTGGCATCGGCGCCGAAGCGCGCTCGCCCGAACTGTTCATGTTGGATGACAAGCACGAGAACGACGAGCATACGTGGAAGGTGCGTCAGATTATCGATGATTCCGATGGCGACCACGACTGGGCCATCGAAGGCATCGTGGACCTCGACGCCACCCAAGACACCGGCGAAGTAGTCTTCCACGACTACAAGGTGAGTAACTGATTCCTTTCTTGGCTCCCCTCTCTGAGGGAAGCCAGGGTGCAGCTCGAACGTCTGTTCGAACACTGGGGTACTATAGGACGTTATGAGTGAGAACGATTTGTTTGGGGCGGCTGATGCGCCGGAGTCGATGACGCGGCCGTTGGCGGTGCGCATGCGTCCACGCACTTTGGACGAGGTGATTGGCCAAACGCAGGTGTTGGGCCAGGGCTCGCCGCTGCGCCGCCTCGCCAATCCGGCCAGCAAAGGCAGTCTCACCGCGCCGAGCTCCGTAATCCTGTTCGGCCCTCCAGCGTCGGCAAAACCACGCTCGCCACCATCGTGGCCGGCCAATCCGGCCGCGTGTTTGAGGAACTCTCCGCCGTGACATCCGGCGTCAAAGACGTGCGCGACGTACTCACCCGCGCTCACGAACGGCTCGTGTCACGCGGCCAGGAAACCGTACTGTTCATCGACGAGGTACATCGCTTCTCCAAATCCCAGCAGGATGCGCTGCTTCCCGCCGTCGAAAACCGCGACGTGACCTTTATCGGCGCCACCACCGAGAACCCGAGCTTTTCCATCATCAAACCGTTGCTCTCCCGTTCGGTGGTCGTCAAGCTTGAGTCATTGGAGCCTGATCAGCTCATCGAACTGGTGCAGCGCGCGCTGACTGATGACCGCGGTCTCAGGGGCGAGGTCAAAGCCACGGACGAAGCCATCGCCGACATCGTGCGCATGGCCGGTGGTGACGCACGCAAGAGTCTCACGATTCTGGAGGCCGCGGCTGGCGCGGTCACTGGCGACGAAGCCCGCAAAAAGGGCGCACGCCGACCCATCATCACCCCCGAAATCGTGGCTACGGTAATGGACACCGCCACCGTGCGCTACGACAAAGACGGCGATGACCATTACGACGTGATTTCCGCATTCATCAAATCCATGCGGGGCTCCGATCCGGATGCCGCCATCCATTATCTGGCACGCATGCTGAAAGCGGGTGAAGATCCGCGCTTCATCGCCCGTCGCATCATGATCGCCGCCAGCGAGGAAGTCGGCATGGCCGCCCCGCAGATTTTGCAGGTCACCGTGGCTGCGGCGCAGGCCGTGGCGCTGGTCGGCATGCCCGAGGCACGTATTATTTTGGCCGAAGCTACGATTGCCGTGGCCACCGCGCCCAAATCAAACGCCAGCTATAACGCCATTAACCAGGCGCTCGCGGACGTGGATGCCGGCAAGATCGGCGCTGTTCCGCTGTATTTGAGGAACGCCCCCACCAAGCTTATGAAAGAGTGGGGCAACCACGAGGGCTACAAGTATGCGCACGATTGGCCCGGTGCCGTGGCGCCACAGGAATATATGCCCGAAGAGCTGCGTGGCACCGAGTACTACCATCCCAACGATCGCGGCTATGAACACGAAGTCAGCCAGCGTCTTGCCAAGATTCGCCCGATACTGCATGGTGGGGAACCCGAACAGAAATGAACATAGGGGAGTAAAGTGTAACGCAACAATAACAGTGGAAAAAGGGGAGGCAAACACCATGGCGACCATCTTCATCGTGGACGATGATCAGGCCATCGGCGAAATGCTTAGTCTTGTTTTGGAAAACGAGGGATTCCAGACTGTGACCTGCCTGGACGGCTGAGGGCTGTGGAAATGTTCCCCATCGTCAAGCCCGATTTGATTCTGCTTGACGTTATGCTCCCCGGGCTGGACGGCACGGAGGTGGCCCGCCGCATCAGAGCTACCTCTAATGTGCCGATTATCATGCTCACCGCCAAATCAGACACACTTGACGTCGTGGCCGGCTTGGAAGCCGGTGCCGACGACTACGTGCCCAAGCCCTTCAAAGTAGCCGAACTGCTGGCGCGTATCCGTGCACGCTTCCGCATCGCCAAGCCGGCCGCCGAAGACGGTGCCACCGGTGGCGCAAGCGGTGGCAATGCAAACGTCAACCATCTGGAACGCGGACCCATCGTCATCGACCGTTTGGAACACACCGCCACCAAGGATGGCAAGGACCTGAATCTCACTCCGATGGAATTCGAGCTGCTGTTCATGCTTGCGGCCGCCGCCGGCGAGGCCATCAGTCGTTCCAGCCTGCTCAAGAATGTCTGGGGATACGAGAATTCCGGCGATACGCGCCTGGTCAATGTGCATGTTCAACGCCTTAGGGCCAAAGTGGAGGACGACCCCGAGAACCCGCAAATCGTGCAGACCGTACGCGGTATTGGCTACAAGTTCGTCACTCCTGAACAATGAACCTGCGCCCTCGATTCAGCCTCAAACGCTTGCTGCGCCACGGACGCGCTGAAGTTCGTCGCTCACTGCAGGCCCGCACCGTGGCCCTCACCGTGATTCTTACGCTGGCCGTGGCCATCGTCTTCTCTGGCGTATCGATGGTATCAGTGCGCGCCTCGCTGCTTACCCAAATCACTTCGCAGTCGCGTGCCGACTATTCAAACATGGTGCAGCAGGCCCAAACCAGTCTGGACGCGGCCGATGTCTCCACGCAGTGCAGCTCCAACAGCTGGTCAATGACTTGGCGTCCTCGTTGCAATCCGAGGGGTCCTCCAACCTGATAGGTGTGTATTTGTGGAGTCGTGATACCAACTCGCGTGCCATCATCCCCGTATCCACCGAACCCAGCTATCAAAGTCTGATTTCTGACGACATCCGTTCATCCGTGGCTTCCGACTTGGATGACAGCGTGTTCTATCAGCCGGTCGAAATTCCCGGTGATTCCGGCATGCCGGGCAGCGGGACGCCCGCAGCGGTGCTCGGCACCGTATTGGACTTTGGCGTGGCCGGCAACCTCGAATTCTTCGCCATTTATTCGTACACGTTCCAGCAGCAGTCCTTGACGCAGATTCAGCTCAGTCTGGTGGTCATCTGTGCGTTGCTGTCCATCGTGGTGGGCGTAGTAATCTGGCTGGTGATTCGTGGCATCGTGCGCCCGATTGAACGAGTGGCAGCGGCCTCGGAAACACTGGCCTCCGGCAATCTCGATATGCGCGTTACCGTGGATCGTAAGGATGAGCTTGGTGTGCTGCAGCAATCCTTCAATACGATGGCTGATGCGCTCAACCAGAAGATCGATGAGCTGGAGGAAGCAAGCGTTTTCCAGAAACGATTTGTGTCCGACGTCAGTCATGAATTGCGTACCCCGGTGACCACCATGCGTATGGCTTCCGACCTGCTCGAAATGAAAAAAGACGGCTTCGACCCCTCCACCAAGCGTACGGTCGAACTGTTGGCCGGCCAGATCAGTCGATTCCAAGACATGCTCGCCGATCTGTTGGAAATCTCCCGCTACGATGCCGGTTATGCGGCACTCGACCTTGTGGAAACCGATTTATGCGAACCAATTGAAACGGCAGTGGACCAAGTTGACGGCATCGCCCAAGCCAAACGGGTGCCGATTCACACGTATCTGCCCAATGTGCAGGTTTTGACTCGTATCGATTCGCGTCGAGTGATTCGCATCGTCAGAAATCTGTTGGCCAATGCCGTCGATTTCGCTGAGGACCGGCCGATCGAAGTGCGCGTCGCGGCCAACCGCAAAGCCGTGGCCATCAGCGTTCGCGACTATGGCGTTGGTATCGACGAAGACAAAGTCGCTCATGTATTCGATCGATTCTGGAGAGGCGACCTTTCACGTTCACGCGTTACCGGCGGCACCGGATTGGGCCTGTCCATCGCCATGACTGATGCCTTGCTGCACCACGGTAGTATCCGTGTACGTTCGGCAGTGGGGGAGGGCACCTGGTTCTTGGTATTGCTGCCGCGTGACCCCGACCAAGGTGAGGTGGCGGACGCTGAACTGCCGGTGAATTTTGCTTCTGAAACGCCGGATGACCTGCGTGTTACCGGTGGGTTTGGTGTGGCCACCAGCCAAGTCACACATGATTATCATGAGGTTCGCCGCGACACGATGATGGGGAGGCCACTATGAGACGAGTGACCAGAACGATTGCCGCCGCAGGCGCGGCCATAGCCTGTTGCATCACGATGACGGCATGCTCAAGTCCGTTCGGTTTGCCGATTAGCGGCTCGGTGCAGACTCTGGCACCGGTGGAACAGCAGACCCAGCGTGTTTACACCAATCCTCAGGGGCCTGCGGACGATGCACAGCCGGAAACCATTGTCAAAGGGTTCTATGACGCTATGCCTGCTGGCGTGCAGTCCGATGGCTATCGCGTGGCTCGCGAATTCCTGACTGGCTCGGCTTCTGCCGGGTGGAATGGAGATTCTGCGGCACTGGTATACAGCGGCACCCCTGATTTCCGCCGACGCGCCAACACCATAAGCGCGCCACAAGGTGCGGAAAGCTCACTGATTGTGGAAGTGGAACTTCAGGTGGTGGGTTCCTTGGATTCGCATGGCGTATACACGCCGTCAAACAGCACCCAAACGCGCAGGCTTCCCTATACGCTGATGAAGAAAAGCGGCCAATGGCGCATCTCGTCATTGGAAAGCGGCGTGGTGATTTCCACCGCAGATTTTGAACAGGTGTTCCGCCAAGTATCCGTGTATCAGGTGAGTACTTCCGGCAAGCAACTTATCCCGGATATTCGTTGGTTGAGCTGGCGCAACTGGCGCACCCAGCAGTCGGTGAAGTGCTCTCGGATGCACCCTCCTGGTTGGAAGGAGTGCTGCGAGGCGCCGGCTTGTCTACCATCAAACTCGCGGTCGACAGCGTGCCGGTGAAGAACAATGTGGTGGAGATACACCTCAACAGCGGTATCAATGCGTTGAACGAGGAAGAACGAGGCCTGCTGGTACATCGCATCCGTCTGACTATGGGCGACGGCAATGCCGAATACGCGCTGAGGATTACCGGCGATGGAGTGGACTATTCCGATGCCGACGCAAATGTGAAACTTACTACCGAGCAGCCGACAGCGGGCGTATACACGTTGACCGGTGGGCATATCGTTTCCCTGGCCAGCTCCAGTCCGTTGCGTGTAGGGGAGGCCCCCGGATATGACGATGCTCGGGGCTTCGTTTTTTCCTCATCCGGCGGTGCGGTGTTGCGTGCGGACGGTGTCGTCGAATGCCTGAAATCTGATGGTGCGTCCTGTGGGGTGATGTTCTCCGGCGAGTCGATGCGATCGATTACCGAAGGTCTGGATGGCGAAGTATGGGCTGTATCCGAGAACGGGCGCGAATTGCATGTGTCAGATGGGGGTAAGGAAACCGATCTGAAGCTTGATTGGCTTGGCGCTGCCGACAGCATTGTGGCATTGGCGGTTTCTCCGGAAGGGTGCCGATTGGCGTTGGCAGTCGAGGGCGAGGACACGAACGGCGTGATGATGACCGGTGTGGCGCGCAACGGTGATAAAACACTGAGCGGTCTGAGCAAAGCGGCCACCCAAGTGAGTGTGCTCAGACACGTCACCATGCTCACGTTCTACAACGATCTGAATCTGGTGTACGCCACCACACCTCCTGAGGGAAACAGCGAACAACAAGAGGCATGGCGTCAAATGGCACCAGGCCCGGCCAATGCGCAGCGTCTGCCTAATGGAACCATAACGTCGATGGCATCGGGGCAGATTAGCCTGTCCCGTCGCCTGGCCATTGTGGACGATTTGGGTATTGTTCGCTCCGTTTCTGGCTCACTCGACGGTTCCTGGACCATCGCCGATAGCCAGGTCACTGCCCTCGGTGCGCAGTAGATGGTATAAGAAAAACGGTGTTCATAATAACCTTTCTTGTTGTATGAGGCAACGGCTTTGTCGCTCGGCTGGCGAGCGGCATTGCCGCTGCGCAACCAATCACTATTATTGGTCTGTTATCAAGGCAAAACAGTGTTGCGACGCCATTTTTGAACCACTGTTATTAATTTGTTATAAACCTGTTATCAAACTGTTATCGCATGCGATTGAACATTTGGCCTGTGAGCGTCATACTAGAGGCTGTCGATGACGAACAGTCACCAAACAGGATGAAAGATCATCCAAAAAATAAACACTGCTCGAGGAGGAGTATTTATGAAGAATTGGAAGAAGGCCATTGCCCTCGTTGCTTCTGCTGCTGCGCTTGTCAGCGTTGCCGCATGCGGTTCCAGCAACGCAGGTGGCAGCTCGGACTCCGGCAAGAAGACGGTTGGCTTCGTGGCTGTCGGTCCTGAGGGCGGCTTCCGTACCGCCAACGAGAAGGACATTCAGAAGGCATTCGAGGATGCCGGCTTTGACCTGACCTACTCTCCGACCCAGAACAACGATCAGCAGAAGCAGATTCAGGCGTTCAACAAGTTCGTTAACGACGAAGTCGACGCCATCATCCTGTCCTCCACCGAGGATTCCGGTTGGGATGACTCCCTGAAGAAGGCCGCTGAGGCTGAGATTCCGGTCTTCACCGTTGACCGTAACGTGGACGTCAAGGACGCCGAGGCCAAGAAGGCCATCGTTGCTCACATCGGACCGTCCAACGTCTGGTGCGGCGAGCAGGCTGCCGAGTTCGTGAACAAGAACTTCCCGGATGGCGCCAACGGCTTCATCCTCGAAGGCCCTGCCGGCCTGTCCGTGGTGAAGGATCGTGGCACTGGTTGGGGCAACAAGGTTGCCTCCAACGTCAAGGTTCTTGAGTCCCAGTCCGCTAACTGGTCCACTGATGAGGCCAAGACCGTGACCGCTGGTCTGCTCGACAAGTACAAGTCCGACAACCCGCAGTTCATCTTCGCTCAGAACGACGAGATGGGCCTCGGTGCCGCTCAGGCTGTTGACGCCGCCGGCCTCAAGGGCAAGGTCAAGATCATCACCATCGACGGTACCAAGAACGCTCTGCAGGCTCTTGTTGATGGTGACCTCTCCTACGTGATCGAGTACAACCCGATTTTCGGCAAGGAAACCGCTCAGGCCGTCAAGGACTACCTGGATGGCAAGACCGTTGAGAAGGACATCGAGATCGAGTCCAAGACCTTCGACGCCGCCTCCGCCAAGGAAGCTCTGGACAACAACACCCGCGCCTACTGATAAGTCTGCTGCGACTCATTGATAACTGAACCAAATAATTGATGTGATGGTGTGAGAAGGATGTTCCTTCCACACCATCACTCATGTGTGGCTCAAATATCACAAAACGATAACACTTCATTCTCGTTTAAGGCAAAGACATGACAGATAAAAACCCCATCGTCGTAATGAAAGGCATTACGATTGAATTCCCGGGCGTCAAGGCCTTGGATGGTGTTGATTTGACTCTCTACCCGGGCGAAGTTCACGCCTGATGGGTGAGAACGGTGCAGGCAAGTCCACCATGATTAAGGCTCTGACCGGTGTGTACAAGATCAACGCCGGCTCCATTATGGTGGACGGCAAGCCTCAGCAGTTCAACGGCACCCTCGACGCACAAAACGCCGGTATCGCCACCGTGTATCAGGAAGTGAACCTGTGCACCAACCTTTCCGTCGGTGAGAACGTGATGCTGGGCCACGAAAAGCGCGGCCCCTTCGGCATCGACTGGAAGAAGACCCACGAGGCCGCCAAGAAGTATTTGGCACAGATGGGCCTCGAATCCATTGACCCGCACACTCCGCTGAGCTCCATCTCCATCGCTATGCAGCAGCTGGTCGCCATCGCCCGCGCTATGGTTATCAACGCCAAGGTGCTGATTCTCGATGAGCCGACCTCTTCGCTGGATGCCAACGAGGTCAGGGACCTGTTCGCGATCATGCGCAAGGTGCGTGACTCGGGCGTGGCCATCCTCTTCGTCTCCCACTTCCTCGATCAGATTTATGAGATTACCGATCGTCTGACCATTCTGCGTAACGGCCAGTTCATCAAGGAGGTCATGACCAAGGACACCCCGCGCGACGAACTCATCGGCATGATGATTGGTAAGTCCGCCGCCGAGCTGTCCCAGATTGGTGCCAAGAAGGCTCGCCGTGAAATCACCCCTGGCGAGAAGCGATCGTCGATGTCAAGGGCCTCGGCAAGAAGGGCACCATCAACCCGGTTGATGTTGACATCTACAAGGGTGAGGTCGTTGGCTTCGCTGGCCTGCTGGGCTCCGGTCGTACCGAGCTTGGTCGACTCCTGTATGGTGCCGACAAGCCGGATTCGGGTACCTACACGCTCAACGGCAAGAAGGTCAACATCTCCGATCCGTACACGGCTTTGAAGAACAAAATCGCGTACTCCACCGAAAACCGTCGTGATGAGGCATCATCGGCGACCTGACCGTCCGCCAGAACATCCTTATCGCCCTGCAGGCAACGCGCGGTATGTTCAAGCCGATTCCCAAGAAGGAAGCGGACGCCATCGTTGACAAGTACATGAAGGAACTCAACGTTCGTCCCGCCGACCCGGATCGCCCGGTCAAGAATCTCTCCGGCGGCAACCAGCAGAAGGTGCTCATTGGCCGTTGGCTGGCCACGCACCCCGAGCTGCTGATTCTGGACGAGCCGACCCGTGGTATCGATATCGGTGCCAAGGCTGAAATTCAGCAGGTCGTGCTTGACCTGGCTTCTCAGGGCATGGGCGTTGTCTTCATCTCCTCCGAGCTTGAAGAGGTCGTGCGTCTGTCCGACGACATCGAGGTTCTCAAGGACCGCCACAAGATCGCAGAAATCGAAAACGACGACACCGTCTCTCAGGCGACCATCGTCGAAACCATCGCTAACACCAACGTAAACACCGGAAAGGAGGCATGAGATGGCTGAAAAGGCAAAAGCCGAGGGCAACAACTTTGTCAAGAAGCTGCTGAGCAGCAACCTGACCTGGTCGATCGTCGCATTCATTCTTCTGGTCATCATCTGCACCATCTTCCAGCATGACTTCCTGGCTTTGAGCTGGAACAGCAACACCGGTGGTCTGGCCGGCCCGCTGATCACCATGCTCCAGGAATCTGCCCGATACCTGATGATTGCAACCGGTATGACCTTGGTTATCTCCACCGCCGGTATCGACCTTTCGGTCGGTTCCGTTATGGCAGTGGCAGGTGCCGCCGCCATGCAGACCCTGTCCAATGGCATGAACGTGTGGCTCTCCATCCTCATCGCCTTGGCTGTTGGTCTGGCCATTGGCTGCGTCAACGGCGCTCTGGTTTCCTTCCTGGGCCTACAGCCGTTCATCACCACCCTGATTATGATGCTCGCCGGCCGTGGTATGGCCAAGGTCATCACCTCCGGTGAGAACACCGACGCCTCCGCAGTTGCTGGCAACGAACCGCTGAAGTGGTTCGCCAACGGCTTCATTCTGGGCATTCCCGCCAACTTCGTCATCGCCGTTATCATTGTGATTCTCGTTGGCCTGCTGTGCCGCAAGACCGCTATGGGCATGATGATTGAGGCCGTGGGCATCAACCAGGAAGCCTCCCGTATGACCGGTATCAAGCCGAAGAAGATCCTCTTCCTCGTCTACGCGATTTCCGGCTTCCTCGCGGCCATCGCTGGTCTGTTCGCCACCGCATCCGTGATGCGTGTCGACGTGGTTAAGACCGGTCAGGACCTCGAAATGTACGCCATTCTGGCAGTCGTCATCGGCGGTACTTCACTGCTGGGTGGTAAGTTCTCCCTCGCCGGCTCTGCTGTCGGTGCTGTAATTATCGCCATGATCCGCAAGACCATCATCACCCTGGGCGTCAACGCCGAGGCAACTCCGGCCTTCTTCGCCGTCGTTGTGATTGTGATCTGCGTGATGCAGGCTCCGAAGATTCACAACCTGAGCGCGAATATGAAACGCAAGCGCGCGCTCAAGGCTCAAGCTAAGGCGGTGGCAGCATGACAACAGCTACGGCAAACAAAGTGAAGGCTCCCAAGAAGGGCTTCAAGCTCGATCGTCAGATGATCCCGACCCTCGCGGCCGTGGTGATCTTCATCCTGATGATCATCATGGGTCAGGCGTTGTTCGGCACCTACATTCGACTGGGCTTCATCTCCTCCCTGTTCATTGACCACGCCTACCTGATTATTCTGGCTGTGGCCATGACCCTGCCGATTCTGACCGGTGGTATCGATTTGTCTGTCGGTGCTATCGTGGCCATCACCGCAGTCGTCGGCCTGAAGCTGGCGAACGCCGGCGTGCCCGCCTTCCTGGTCATGATCATCATGCTGCTCATCGGCGCTGTGTTCGGCCTGCTGGCCGGCACCTTGATCGAGGAATTCAACATGCAGCCGTTCATCGCGACCCTGTCGACGATGTTCCTGGCCCGTGGTCTTGCCTCCATCATCTCCACCGACTCGCTGACCTTCCCGCAGGCAATGACTTCTCGTTCATCTCCAACGTGATCAAGATCATCGACAATCCGAAGATCTCCAACGATCTGTCCTTCAACGTCGGCGTGATCATCGCACTGGTGGTTGTGGTCTTCGGCTACGTCTTCCTGCACCATACCCGCACCGGACGCACCATCTACGCCATCGGCGGCTCCCGTTCCTCCGCGGAACTCATGGGTCTGCCGGTCAAGCGCACGCAGTACATCATCTACTTGACCTCTGCGACTCTCGCCGCCCTGGCCTCGATCGTGTACACTGCAAACATCGGCTCTGCAAGAACACTGTGGTGTTGGCTGGGAGCTCGACGCCGTTGCTCCGTGGTCATCGGCGGTACGATCATCACCGGTGGCTTCGGTACGTGCTCGGCTCCGTGCTCGGCTCTCTGGTCCGCTCCATCCTCGATCCGCTCACCTCTGACTTCGGTGTGCCGGCCGAATGGACCACCATCGTTATCGGTCTCATGATCCTCGTCTTCGTTGTGCTTCAGCGCGCGGTGATGGCGGTCGGCGGAGATAAAAAATAGCGGGCTTGCCCGCTCGGTCTCCGCACCGAATACGACACACACCATAACTGAATAGGCGGGATCAGCCCGGCTGCTGTGATGGCAAGGTCACAGCAGCCGGCACTGCCCGCCAAAGCTTTCTTTCTCCTTTTCTTCCTTTCATTAGCGTGTGGGGCGTGCCCCGGGATTCTCCCGGGGCACGCCCCACACGTGTTTGGAAAGCTGGGACTCTATTGGTAATCAGATTTATGCACGCTTACGTGCCGCGCGAATGCGGAACGCGGTGGCCAGACAGCACCAGCCAATCAGGCAGATAACCGTCATCGTTGCAAACGTCCATGTGCCGCCGACGGCAGTGGCGTGAGCAAACTCAGCGGTGCTTTCTTCTCCTGCGCCGGCCTGAGCCACGGAAAGAATCGTGGAGAACAGTGCGGTACCGGCAGCGCCGCCAAACTGAAGACACGTGTTGAAAATGGCGTTGCCGTCCGGCTTGAACTCGGGAGAGACCTCCGACAGGCCACTGGTCATCACATTCGCATTGCCGATGGAATAGAACAGACCGAAAATGAAATAGAATCCGGCGAGCAGCACGGGCGTAAGCTGCATCGAGAACACCAGCATAAGCACTGGGCCCAAAATAGCGATGCGAGCGGAATCAGAATCGGCTTGACCGCGCCGAACTTATCGTAGAACCAGCCGCCAAGCGGGGCGCAGACAGCGCCGACCAGTGCGCCGGGCAGCACCAGAGAGCCGGCCACAAATGCCGTGGTGCCGAGCGAGAGCTGTGCCACATTGGTGATGACATAGCCGTAGCCGATGGCGACCAATGGCAGCAGCAGATATGCGCAGGCGTGTAACAGTACGGCGGGATCCTTGAGAATGCCAAGCGCAGCAGCGGGAGAAGGCACGCTTGGAACTCATGGCGAACACGATCAACAAGGCGAGGCCCACAATCAGACTGACAATGGCGATAATGCCGGAGCGTGTGGCTGACTTGCCGGACACCGCCGCACTGATGGCCACGCCACCTTGGTTGAGCGCCAGCACCAGACCGACCAGCGCGACAACAATGGACCCAAGCTGAATCGGGTCAAGATAGGCAGCCTCGGTCGGTGTCTTCTGCTCAATGCACTTCATGCCGATGCATGCTGCGATTAGCACCAGCGGAATGGCGATGACGAAAATCGCGCGCCACGGTAGCACTGTGGTCACCGCGCCGCCGACGGTCGGGCCGATGGCCGGAGCCACGGTAATGACCAGCGATCCTACGCCCATCAATCGGCCGATTTTCGAACGAGGAGACTGCTCCAGAATGATGTTGATCATCAACGGCGTGGCCACGCCTGAGCCAATGCCCTGAATAATGCGGGCGACAATCAGCAGCGGGAAGGCTTGGGCGACGATCATGATCAGCGAGCCAACGATGGCCAGAATCACAGCCGCAAGAAAAATGGTTTTCAGCGCGAATCGGCGCTTCAAAAACGAGCTGATGGGCATGGTAGCGGCCACCGCCAACAGATAAATCGTGGTAATCCATTGCACAGTGGCCGTGTCGACATGGAATTCGCGCATCAGTGCGGGGAAAAGCACGGTCATCACGGTTTCGGTCAGAATGCCAATGAAGGCAAGTGAGCCGACAGCCACAATCGCGCCGATAAGACGTGTGGGAATCTTCTCGTTATCAATATGCTGCTCAGGCATACATGCTCCTAAACGTTCGGTTGCAAGGTATGGAATGTAAGGTTTACCAACCGGCGTAGGTACTGTGCGTGCGGATAAACCGGCAATCGTACTGCCTTGGCTGCACGCTATGGAATCACAAAACCACCTGTGAGTGTACGGTTCGGGGCGGACGCTACGGTCGATGCGCAATGGGTTGTCCCTTGGTTTGGTGGGGTTTGATGGGGCGGATTCGGCATTGGTCCGGTAGCAGTTCGGCATTGGTTCAGCATGAGGAAACCGCGATAATATCTGCCCTGCCGCCTAGTTTGGTGAACCATGGGTATTGAGAACACGCATAAGCTGATTGTCAACTGCCTGCCACTCAACGAAGGAGAACGGCGGGCTTTCGCCAAGGCGGCTCGCGATGTGCCGCAGGAATTCGTGGGCGACGAAGCGCACCGCGGCGACATGGTCTGGTCGGCCGCTGTTCCCGAGGAGCTTCGCTCCCGAGCTACCGCAGTCATCGGCAACTTTCCGGTCTCGCAGGCTTCCCAATACACCCGTCTTGAATGGTTGCAGACCTTCAGCGCCGGTGTGGATGCGTACATCTGCCCGGGTGTGCTGCCTCGCGGCACCATGGTCACCAATGCGAGCGGCGCGTATGGCCAAAGCGTGTCGGAACACATGTTCGCCACCATGTGGGCATTGATGAAGAACCTCAACCGGTATGCCTCCAATCAGCGTGATCATCAGTGGCAGGATGAAGGACCGGTATTGAGCCCGGAAGGTGGCATCGCGCTGATTATCGGCGTCGGTGACATCGGGTCGCATTTCGCTCAGCTTGCCCAATCCGTAGGTATGCGTACTTTCGGCGTGCGCCGTCATGCGGACGTGCCGGCCAAGGGCATTGAAAAGATGTATGGCTTCGAGCGGCTGGAGACGCTGTTGCCATTGGCAGACGTGGTGGCGATGGCGGTGCCGCGCTCGCCGCAGACCCATCATCTGCTGAATGCGGATCGTCTGGGTCGTCTGAAATCCACAGCCATCGTGATTAATGCCGGGCGTGGCGACGCCATCGATCCCGAGGCCTTGGCTGACGCCTTGCACAATGGACGGCTCCACGGTGCCGGATTGGACGTCACCGAGCCTGAGCCGTTGCCGGCGGAAAGTCCGTTGTGGGATGAGCCGCATTGCCTGATCACCCCGCATGTGGCCGGCGGCAATCATTTGGAAAAGACTTCCGAACACATCATCCGCATCGCCCTGACCAACGTTTCCCGCTATGCCAAACAGCAGGAACTGTTGAATCTCGTGCGATACTGATTCGCCTGTGTCGGGCGGCGGGCGGCCATCGCCTGACACTGAATACAGATAAGGGGCGTATAACACCGTTGTTATACGCCCCTTATCGGGCAATCCGAAAAAGATGGTTGATAGTCAGTACCAATCAGTACTGGTTCGCGCCGATACCCTCGAACTTCACGTTGAAGCCACGCTGGTAATGCAGGAACATGCTGGCGCCATAGCGGTCGACCGGACGGTGCGTGAACAGCATACGAATGGCGAATGCGGTCTGCACGTCCTTAGGCAGCGCCAGGAATGCTTGGTGGGCGTCCCAGTACGGGTCGTACACCACGGCGGCACCGGCACGTAGGCGTAACCGTAGCCATCCTCGTTGACGTATCCCATGAACGGCAGATCCCAGGCGTTGTGTTTGGTGAGTTGTGCCTTGAAGTCCTCGACCTCGGCCAACGCCGCGTCGCTCAGGCCGAAGCTCTTGGCCACTTCATTGGCCTTGGTTGTTTTCGAATCCGGGTCCTTGCCGAACATATCCGGGTTGACGATGATGACTTTTCCCTCCGCCATAATGTGTTCCTTTCAGCATGGCGTTCCCCAAGCAAGCACCTAGGGAAGTACTGGCATTGTTCGATTCACATATGAATTGAACAACATGTTACCTTCTCTGTAGAAAAGGATTGTGCACTTTGTTGATGTGCTGGTTTCAAAGCCTAGCATGAAAAATGGCGGATATAAGCCGTTTTGCCGGTTATTAATCTATTGGTAATGCAATTGGGAAGTTATGGTAGTCTGTGATGTCTGATGTTCATATCTTGCAAAAGTGAACATGATAAATGTTTGTTTTGAGGGTGAAAGCAACAAAGAAAACGGCCGTGTACATGAACTCATGTACACGGCCGGCGTGTCGCATCCCGCTGCGACTGCGGCATCGAGATGATACCTGCAGAGGCGTGGTTGATCAGGGGCCCAATGAACGTGGCCCGAGGTTAGTTTCAGTCTGATAGTTCGTAGCCGTTGGCGTCTTTATGCCACGGTGAGCCGGGCTTGCTGCACAGAATGATGATGCCTTCAACAAAGCCCCAGATGGCGGCTGCGATTGGGCCAAGTCCGAGCAGAATCCAGCCGACAAGCGTCAGCAGCAGCTGGGCCACGGCCTTGCCGGTGTTGCCGAGATAGAAGTTGTGCACACCAAGTCCGCCGAGGAAGATGCCCAACAGGCCGGCAGCCAGCTTGGACTTGGACGATTGCCCCACCGGGGCGGCGGCATACGGAGCGGCGGTGTATTGCGGCTGCGCGTAGGCGTTCGGCTGCTGGTAAGCCTGTCCATAGCCGGGCTGCTGGCCGTAGCCCGCTGCGGGCTGTGCGGGCTGGCCGTACTGCGGCTGGCCGTACTGAGGCTGAGCGTATGCGCCGGCGGGCTGGCCGTATTGCGGTTGCTGCTGGCCGTAGCTTCCGGCGGCGGGTTGAGCGTATGCGGCGGGCTGTGGGGCGCCATAGCCCTGCGGCTGCTGTGCGGCATCTTGGCCGTAAGACGGTTGTGCCGGCTGTGCGGGCTGTGCCGGCTGCGGAACACTGTCCGAACCGTACGGTTGTTGTTGATTATCAGTCATGCGGGTCAGTCCCCTCTCAATCGGGAACGGCAATACCTTCTTACCGTTTCTGCACAACATCATCTCATGTTTTGCCCAATAGTAAAACCTGCCGCGCTACGATTGGGCCATGAGAAGTTTCCTGACCAGCTGGTTGATTATGACTATCGCCGCCGCCGTCATGGTCGCGGTGACTCCCGGCATGACCCCGGTGGGGGAGCCTCCGATTCTCGGCATCGCCGCGTTCGCTTTGTTCATGGCGCTGATTAATGCGTCAATCAAGCCGATTGTGCATCTGATCGCACTGCCGTTTGCGATTCTGTCTCTCGGGCTGGTCACCTTGATTATCAATTGGCTGTTCATGCGACTCGCCAGCTGGCTGGCGGTCAGTCTGTTCGGCGTGGGCGTCTTCGTACACGGTTTCTGGTGGTCGGTACTGGGGTCCTTGGTCCTGACCATTGTTGCGGGAATCGTCGGGTCCATCTTGGATCAGTGACGGTGCTCGCTGGGCGAATATGAGTAATGGCGTTGGAATCGGACTGATTCCAACCGCCATTACTCATATCAAGCTACGGGATCGAGCGGGGCGAACATTACTCGCGCACCAAGCGGATATGCTCCACATCGTCGCGCCGGGAGCGACGGAACAGCACGAAACGATTGCCGATGGACTGCACCACTTCGGCGTTCAGCTGCTCGGCAAGCTCGGCGGCGGCTTCCTTGGCGGTCAGGCCAGAACCGTCCTGCACGGCGCACTTGATGAGCTCGTGCTTCTCAATGGTCTCATCGGCCTGATTGACGGCCGACTCGGTCAAATCGTTCTTGCCCACATAGAACAGGGGCTTCAGCGAGTTCGCCATCGCGCGCAGCTGCTTGATTTGCTTCTTGGTCAATGCCATGGGAATTTCCTTACATCTTTCGTATAACCACACCAGCATAGCAACCGGTGCTGTCTGCGCTGTTTGCCGCCCTACAGCGCGATGATGGCCGCGATGTAGATGATGACGGCAGCGGCGAATATGAGATCTCGCGCGGCGATGGTCAGGGCACGCCAGTGGGTGCGGCGGATGCCTCCTCGTAGCAGCGGGCGTCAAGTGCGAGGCTCAGGTTGTCCGCGTGACGCAACGTGCCGGCGAAAATCGGCACGATAATCGCGCTCATCGCCTTGATGCGCTGGGCCAGTGAACCGGTTTCGATGGAACCGCCACGCGCGGATTGGGCGTCGACGATGGCGCGGGTTTCGTCGGTCAGCGTTGGAATGAATCGCAATGCCAGACTCATGACCAGCGCGATTTCTTGGGCATGGATACCGAGCCGGTTGAGCGGACTGATCAAGGTGGCGAAGGCGTCGGTCATGGCGGTAGGCGTGGTGGTAGTGAGGAACACCGCGCCCAGAATGATTACCAATGCGAAACGGCAGGCGTACAGCACGGCTATGGTCACGCCCTGATCGGTGATGCTTAGCGGGCCAAGCGCCACCACCGGCGTGCCGGTGCGTACCACAAACAGATTGACCACGCCCATCAGCACCAGCAGGATCAGAATCGGATGAATGGATTCAAGCACCCGTAACGGGTTCAGGCGTGCCGCCGCGATAACGGCCAGGGTGATGGCGATGCCCAGCGCGAGCTGGGTTGGCGTGTTCACCGCGAACATCGTGAACATGGCGGCCAGGAAGCCCACCATCTTCACGCGCGGGTCAAGTCGGTGTATCACTGAGTGCGCAGGGCCGTTGGAGGATACGGCCGGCTCGGTGACGGTGGCCGTGACGGGGCCGCCGGATGCGGGGGCGGCAATCGGCATACGGACCACGCGGTCGGCGATTTGCTCGGCCTCCTCCCGGTCATGGGTGATGATGAGCACGGTCACGCCACGCGATTTGAGCGTGCGCAACAGCTCATGGATACGCTTCTTGGCTTGGGCGTCCAGACTCGCGGTCGGCTCGTCCATGATGAGCACGTCAGGATTGCAAGCCAGCACGCCGGCAATGGCTGCCAATCGTTGTTGCCCGCCGGACAGGTCGAAGGGGGAGCGGTCGGCAAGATGCCCGATATGCAGCAGTTCCAGTGATTCGCGCACGCGGTCGGCTACCTCGGTCTCGCCAAGCCCTTGGTTGCGTGGGCCGTACGCCACGTCCTCGGCTACCGTGTCAGCGAACAGCTGATGCTCTGGATGCTGCATCACGTAACCCACATGCCGGCGCAATTGCGCTAATTGCTTGCGATTCGCCGACTTCGGGCGCACGTTGCGACCGCGCTTGCCGGTCGAGGCCACCGGAACACCGGCCACTTCGATGCTGCCGGCGGTCGGCGCAGTCAGTGCGCACAACATGCGCACCAGCGTCGACTTGCCCGAACCATTCACGCCCATCAGTGCCACGGTTTCACCGCGCGCGATGGTGAACGACAGGTCATCGATAACCGCCCGTTTGGCCGAAGGATAGCGATAGGTCAGATGCGAGACGCGAATAATGGGGTTCGTCATATCACCGATGCCAGCGGAGAGCAGCGGCAGTTCGGAGCCGTCTTCGCGCTCCCGCTGGCGGGGGCTGTCGTTCGTAGGGCGACTGGGGGCGGCTTCTGTGCCGATACTACCCTCAGTCTCGCTTTGCGAGACAGCCTCCGCTAGCGGGGATCGATTATCGACGGCTGCAGTGATACCAATGATTCGCCCGGCCTCCATGTGCACGATGCGATCGGCATGAACGGTTTCATCTGGATGATGCGTGACATGCACAATAGTGGTGCCGCGCGCCTGCAAATCATCCAAAATGCGCATAACTTCGGCGCGTGCGGATTCGTCCAGCATGGCGGTCGGCTCATCCAATACCAGCATTGCCGGGTTCATGGCCAGCATGCCGGCGATGGAGGCGCGTTGCTGCTGCCCGCCGCTCATACGGGTCGGGTCGGACTGGCGTAAGTTCGCCAACCCCACGGCCTGCAATGAATCAACGATACGCTCGCCGATGAGCTCGCGCTCCAGCCCGAGATTCTCCGGGCCAAAGGCCACGTCATCCTCCAACACGGTGGTGACCAGCTGATCCTCGGGATTCTGGAACACCATACCGATGCCGTGGCGGGCAGCACGATAGGCATCGGCATTCGGGCCGGCTGCGTACACGCGTTGCCCCAGTAACGTCACTTCACCACCGTCCGGCGCGGTCAATCCCGCAATCAGACGGGCTAACGTGGATTTGCCCGACCCGTTCGGACCGACCAAGCATAGGCGCTCGCCGGCATGGACCGTGAGTGAAACGCCATCCAAAGCCCATGAGGTGCCGCGGTCATAGCTGAAACGAATGTCCTTGAGCACGGCGGCGGGGGAGGCAGGCTCGGCGGAAGCGTGAGGTTCGGCAGAATCGTGGAACTCGTCGGCGTCGAAGGAATGGGGTGCAACGGTCATGAAACAGCAATCCGTAACTGATAGGCGAAAACGCAGAATCCCGGCCCGTGCCGGGATTCTGCGTTCTGGTTCTTTGAGTGGTCTTTGAGTGGTCGTTAGTCGTGGCGGGCATCGGCCCGTCTCAGGCCAGTCACTGCTGCTTGGACAGCAGGTTGGAGATCGGCTTGTAGATCAGGAAGGTGATCACGGCGTGAATCGCCATCTTAGCCACGTTGAACGGCAGCAGAATCGGCAGAATCATCGCGGCCACAGCTTGGTAGGTCATGTGCGCGTAAATCGGCGTGACAATCAGGTTGCTCACCAGCGCCACCACGATGGCCAGCACCGCACCCACCAGAATGCCGATGGCGGCACCCTTGCGCGTACGGATCTTACGGTAGATGAACGCGGCCGGCACAGACAGGAACAGCGCCACCAGCACAGCCATCAGCGAACCCCACGGATTGGCGAACATGTGCGGCACAAAGCCGAGCACAGACACGATTGCGGCGGCGGCCGGGCCATACGCAAAGCCGGCAATCAGGCAGACGATGCCGGACGGGTCGTACTTCAGCCAAGTGACCGGCGTAATCGGGAATTCAATGAAGCTGGTGACCATCGCCAGCGCCACGAACAGTGCATACATGGCGATACGCGCGTGGACCAGCGGCCAGAATCGGCCACACCAGTGGTGTGTGAGCCAAGTTTGGCGCTGGTGCTGGCGGTGGACGTGCTGGCCGAACCCTCGGCCTCGGGTGCCACAGAACGAACAACTTGCATGCGAATACGCGAAGATACACTCATAATGAGCCCTCGTTTCTTCCATCCGGACTATACCGTTGGCTCCGGAATCTCACCGGATCAGCCGCTTGCGCGGGTCGCGGGCTTCCTGCCATCCCCGTTATGAAACCCGGGGTGCAGGTTACCGCCAGTAAGGAATTGCACCTTCCCTGAAACTGACAGGCTTATTCATACGCCATGCGCCGGACGTATGCAACCCGCGTTTCACTGTGCAGAAATTCGTCTTGTGCCGGTCAAGTGCAACAATGGGAGCCATGGCTGAAGTGAAGAAACCCAACAACACCATCGACAAGCTTGCCCTGATCGTCACCACCTACAAACGTCAGCAGTTGCTTGAGACACTGTTCGATTCGATTCTGGCGCTTGAACAGGCACCGTGGCGCATTGTCATCGTGGACAATGAGCAGTCCGATCAGACGGCGGACATGGTCGCTGCGTTTGCCGGCAAGGTGACCGGCCAATGGGGCACCACCGTGGCCGACCAGTCCGGTAACGAAGAACGTGTGGTCTATGCGCCGCAGACCGAGAACCTGGGTGGTGCGGGCGGTTTCTCCGCCGGCGTGGCCAAAGCCTACGAGCTGGGTGCCGCATGGTTCTGGGTGATGGATGACGATGTGGCCGTGCTGCCGGACGCCATTGCCAAGCTGTCCAAGTGGACCGACAAGCACGAGGTGATTCAGGGCTCCCGATTCGACTACGATGGCGGCCCGTTCTACTGGCAGTACGACTTCATTGTGCCGCTGGGCATCCCGAACCCGATTGCGCCCGCCGCATTCGGCCCGGCCGGATACCGAGTGATGGACACGCTGTGCTTCGAAGGCGGCCTGTTCAACCGCCGTGTGGTTACGGAAATCGGTCTGCCGGACCCGCGCTTCTTCATCTACTGGGATGACACGATGTATGGCTACCGCGCCAGCAAGGTCACCAACCCGATTGTGGTGCCCGACGTGATCCTGCGCCGTACGCGCGAAATCGGCAATTGGGATATCGCCGGCGTGCGCCAGCTCAACTCCACATCCGACATGAACCGGTATCACATCATGCGCAACCGCGGATACATGGCCCGGTACTTCATGACCTATGGTGACTTCCGTCCGCTGGTGTTTGGACTGGGTACCGTGCTCACCGCGGCCAAGGAAGTCATTCGCCTGGTGATGGTGGATCGCGAGCACCTCAAGACCGGTTTGGTACAGATTGCCAAGGGCTGGTGGGACTCGCGCAAGCTGATGCACGACCCCACCTGGAAGCCCATGCCGTCGCTGAAGTAGCCGTAGTAGGGCGGGTTCTAGTGATCGTTGCAACACCTGACCTACCGCAAGGAGGGTCAGGTGACCAGAAGCCACCGAAACGAAGACCGTGGCGGGGAACACCGTTGGACGTTCAACGGCGTCGAATATCCGACGA
>ENA-OQCF01000072-OQCF01000072.1-human-gut-metagenome-genome-assembly--contig:-NODE-72-length-35812-cov-2.713969_pt1 | contig 35812 bp, 32 predicted proteins | sample MGYA00242756_ERZ504573 | MGnify/ENA primary metagenome ERZ504573 (study PRJEB26092, sample SAMD00036240) | human gut metagenome | host: Homo sapiens | study: EMG produced TPA metagenomics assembly of... | reverse complement strand
TCAATGCTAAAATCAAAGCTTTTCGAAGCCAGTTAAGAGGGGTGGCTGATCTGAAGTTCTTCATGTTCAGACTGGCTAGGCTATACGCTTAAAAGAAAGCTTGCCAACCCGGAAAATCCGCTGACCCTCTTTTTCTTTCTGAAAACATTTTTTTATACGTTTTTTCGAGCCCGAAAACGTATACCGTTAATTAGAAATTCAATTATTTTTGTCCGACTTTTGTCCGACTGTTTTAAAAGTAAAGAGGATAAAAGATTGTGATTCAATCATTTATCCTCTTTTTAGTTGCGGAGGCCTGACTCGAACAGACGACCTTTGGGTTATGAGCCCAACGAGCTACCAACTGCTCCACTCCGCGATGTTGTGTTTTGATTACGGGTGCAAAGGTACGGCTTTTTTTCTAATCTCCAAATTATTTCTGCATCTTTTTCTCAAATAAAATAATCTTTTTATCTAATGTGTTGATATATAGAGTGTATGTAATATGTTAATTAACATTTACTTTAAGATTATACTTTATTTGTTTGTGTGGTACAAAGAAAAAAATGTAATTTTGCTCACATATATATGTAATGTGCAATTGAACTTATATGGCAGTATCAAAGACTAGGGCTAAATTGGTAGACGTCGCCCGTCAGCTTTTTGCGAAGAATGGGGTGGATGATACGACAATGAATGATATAGCGGTGGCTTCCAAGAAAGGAAGACGCACGCTCTATACGTATTTCAAGAGCAAAGAAGACATTTATATGGCAGTGGTGGAGTCGGAGTTAGAGATGCTGTCGGGCGCTATGGAGAAAGTGGCTGAACAGGATATCGCTCCTGATACGAAAATACTGCGGCTGATAGAAACACATCTGGACTCTATCAAGATGGTGGTGTTCAGGAACGGAACTTTGCGTGCCGGTTTTTTCCGTGATATATGGAGAGTGGAGGCAGTGCGGAAGAATTTTGACCGAACGGAAACAAAGCTGTTCAGGCAGGTGTTGACGGAAGGAAAGGAAAAGGGAATCTTTGATATAGACAATGTGAATATCGTGGCGGATATTGTGCACTATTGCGTGAAGGGAATTGAAGCGCCTTATATACGTGGTCAGATAGGTGAGGAGCTGGACGATGAAACAGGATGGGCATACGTGGCAAAAATTGTGTATGGCGCATTGGGACGTAAAGAACAGAATAAGGAATAAAATTAACTTTATAATTATAAAATCAAAAATTATGGGATTATTAACAGGAAAGACTGCGATTGTGACAGGTGCCGCTCGTGGTATTGGTAAGGCGATTGCATTGAAGTTTGCTGCCGAAGGAGCAAATATCGCTTTTACAGACTTGGTAATTGATGAAAACGGTCAGAATACAGAAAAAGAAATTGCTGCGTTGGGTGTAAAGGTGAAAGGTTATGCTTCTAATGCTGCGAATTTTGAGGATACTGAGAAAGTGGTTAATCAGATTAAGGATGATTTTGGTTCTGTTGATATTCTGGTAAACAATGCAGGGATCACGAAAGATGGCTTGATGATGCGTATGAGTGAGGCACAGTGGGATGCGGTAATCGCTGTGAACTTGAAGTCTGCCTTTAACTTTATCCACGCATGCACTCCGATCATGATGCGTCAGAAGAGTGGGAGCATTATTAACATGGCTTCTGTAGTGGGTGTTCACGGAAATGCCGGTCAATGTAACTATTCTGCTTCAAAAGCCGGTATGATCGGTTTGGCTAAATCCATCGCTCAGGAATTGGGTTCTCGCGGTATCCGTGCCAATGCCATCGCTCCGGGATTCATCATTACGGATATGACAGCCAAATTGTCTGACGAAGTAAAAGCTGAGTGGGCTAAGAAGATTCCTTTGCGTCGTGGAGGTACTCCTGAAGATGTGGCGGATGTGGCTACTTTCTTGGCTTCTGATATGTCTTCGTATGTATCAGGACAGGTTATCCAGGTTGACGGCGGTATGAACATGTAATATGATAGTTGTTTACGAGGATAATCATATTATTGTAGTCAATAAGACTTCTTCTGAAATCGTTCAGGGAGACAAGACCGGTGATACTCCTTTGTCGGAGATGGTGAAACAATACCTGAAAGAGAAATATAATAAGCCGGGCAATGTTTTCATTGGGGTGACCCACCGCTTGGATCGTCCCGTCAGCGGATTGGTGGTGTTTGCCAAAACGAGCAAGGCATTGCCCAGACTGAATGAGATGTTCCGTAATGGTGAGGTGAAAAAGACCTATTGGGCGATAGTGAAAGAGTGCCCCAAGGAAACGGAGGGTGAGCTGGTACACTATCTGGTACGTAACGAGAAACAGAATAAGTCTTATGCATACGATAAGGAAGTAAAAAACTCCAAGAAAGCTGTACTGCATTATAAGCTTATCGGCCATTCTCAGAATTATTATTTATTGGAGGTGGATCTGAAAACCGGAAGGCATCATCAGATTCGTTGCCAGTTGGCCAAGATGGGATGTCCCATTAAAGGTGATTTGAAATATGGCTTTCCACGTTCCAATCCGGATGGCAGTATTTGCCTGCATGCTCGGACGGTACAGTTCGTTCACCCTGTGTCGAAGGAAATGATCCAGTTGACTGCACCGGTACCCGAAGGTAATTTGTGGAACGGCTTTGAGATGGATTAAAGATAGAAAACAAAAAGGGAATGCTTCACAGCATTCCCTTTTCTTACTTTTAGGCATCTTTCATTTACTTCAAAACTTCTCCGCTTTCGCTGAAAAAGTACAGTGCTTTCAGTTCCCTCTTCATCAGTTAAAACAACCTTGTAAGTTTTAGTTCCATCTTCGTTCGCTTCTACGGCAGCTTCTTTGATAGTAGCTTCTGCATAGTTCTTTGTGATAGCTTCCTGCACGGCAGCCGGAAGGTCTTTCACTTCAATAGGGGTAAAGTCATTTATCATAGTTACGGTCACAGAGTCCACCATAAAGTTGTCGGCGAATGCTGCTGATGTTCCTAATCCCATTACCAATGCTGCTGCAACAAATAACTTTTTCATAATTGTAGGTTTTTACTGTTAATACTATGTTGTTTAGTTTTCTCTGATAACAGAAAAACAATATCTGTGCCAGAAAACGGGATTGTTTTTTAAAGTGCTGATATTTAGTAAATTGCCTTCGATTGGGATGAAAGGAAGATGGGAAAAAGTGTGGAATATGGGGAATATCTTGTGGAATTATTCCACATGGCCGATGGGGGAATGGGGTATATACTGTAAGGTTGTGCCCTACTGGAACAGCAGGGGTAACAGCCTTACGGTACAGTAGATTCTTGTTGGTAAAGTTATTGAATATCGTACAGCTTCAATTTGTTATATAAAGTTTTCCGGTCTATGCCTAATAAGATGGCGGCTTTACTTTTATTATTTCCTGTTTGCTTCAATGCCTCAAGGATACGTTTCTTTTCTGCCGCTTCATCATGCAGGCTGAATGTCTGCGGACCGGCGGACCTTATAGGTTCCTGCAGCTCATAACCTAATTCGGCAAGGGTGATGAAGTTGCTCTGTGCCAATAGGGTGGCACGTTTTACTATATTTTTCAATTGCCGGAGGTTTCCGGGCCATGAATACGTTTGTAAAGCTTGGCTGGCAGCGGTATCAAACCCTATCAGCTGGCGGTCCAGTTCTCTGTTTGCCTGATCCAAAAAGAAATTGGCGAATAGCAGGATATCTTCTTGCCGCTCTTTTAATGCCGGCATACGAAGGGTGAATTCATTGATGCGGTGGTAAAGATCTTCGCGGAAGTTTCCTTTTTCAATGGCCTGTTGCAGGTTCTCATTGGTAGCGCTGACCAGTCGCACGTCTACCTCTATTTCTTTATTGGAGCCGACCGGACGGATACGTCTTTCCTGCAAGGCACGGAGCAACTGTATCTGTACTTCATAACTTAAGTTGCCTATTTCATCCAGAAACAAAGTACCTCCGTTGGCTTCTACGAATGCTCCTGTTTTGTCGTTTAACGCCCCTGTGAAGGAGCCTTTGACATGACCGAAAAATTCGGAAGCTGCCAGCTCTTTGGGGATAGAACCGCAGTCTATGGCAATGAATGGCTTGTCGGCCCGTTTGCTTAGCTGATGAATACGGTGCGCCACATACTCTTTACCTGTTCCGCTAGCACCGTTTATCAGCACGGACATGGGGGTGGGGGCTACCAGACCTACATAATTGTAGAGTTGGCGCGCTGCCTCGCTTTCCCCCTCCAGAAAATTAGAGGGAGGAACGGTTGCACTGTGGGGAACGGCTTTGTTCTTAGATGCTTTGGGCGCGACTGTGTTCTTTTCTATTCCTACCGGTGTGGGTAAAGCTTTGTTTTGCAATGCCTCATTAATTTTCTTCAGCAACTCATCCGGTTGTATCGGCTTTGAAATGTAATCACTGGCTCCATGTTTTATAGCCTGTACAGCGCTTTGGATGTCAGCATAGCCTGTCATGATGATGAGTGGGATGTTATATTTCTGTTCTTTCATCCATGAAAGCAAGAAGATACCATCTTGATCAGGCAGGCGCAGATCAGACAAAACAAGATCGTATGGTTGTGCATCCAGTTGTTTGCGTGCGCGCGCATTACTGCTTGCTGTATCAACCGAAAATCCTTTTTTACCCAGCCAAGTTTTCAACATGGTGGCAAAAGTCAAGTCATCTTCTACTATCAGAATGGAATGTGGCATCTTTATGTGGTTTTTATTCGTGCAAAAATAAGCTTTTTTCACGGTGTACCGAAACACGGACTCTATTTCTAATACCTTTTAACTTAACAGGGCTTAATTCTTCATGCTTCATTCGGTATTTCGATCTGCTTTTTTGCTTCGTCAATTACTTTTTCTATTTCTTCTATTATAAAGTTTGTTTTCTCTATCGCTTCTTCACCGATTTCGGTTGTCCCTCGTCTTTGTTCCATCCATGTCAGTGCAGGAATGCAACGGGTAGCTCCCAGCATGGTGAACAGTGGCAACAGTTTATGAGCTATTGCCGTGATGTCTTCCATATTCTTTTTCGCCAATGCTTCTTCCATACACTCTCGGTTCTTTTTTGTTTCGCTGATGAAGGTACGGAGTATTTCTGAAGGCTGCTTCCGGATCATCTTCCGAGAAGGCGGTCAGGGCGGAGAAATCCAACGTCTCTTGTTGGGGATGATTTTCTTTGGCCGGTGCTATATGGGGAGTCGGATTTCCTGTGGCGGGTACATCCTTTCCTGTGACCTGGAAGATGGCTGTAAACAATTCGTTTATGGTGAAAGGTTTGTGCAGGCAACCGGCAAAGCCATGTGAACAGAAATAATTTTCGTCCATATCGCTACGGGCGGTCAGGGCGATCACCGGCAGGGTTTGCACCCATGATGTGTCCAGCGTGCGGATGGCTTTCAATAAGTCGAATCCGTTCATGGCAGGCATTTGTATGTCGGTGAGTAAGACGTCGAAGCGCTTTTCTTTCAATTGGTTGAGGAGCTCTTCGGGATGATGGCAGCAGGTCACAGTCACTCCGGGGCGTTCCAGCATGGCGGTGGTAAGCTGTAACTGTATGCGGTCGTCGTCAATTAAAATCAGGTGAATCGGCTCACTGTCTTCGCGTGGAGTGTCTGTTTGCCGGATCCCGGTTGCGTCAGGGGAAGCAGGAGTATGTTCTGCTCCCGGTCCGGAAAGATTTTCATCCGGATGGGAAGGACCCTCAGGCAAAGGCAGATATACATGGAAGCAGCTGCCTTTGTCTTGTTCGCTTTCTATCTTGATATCCCCTTCGAGCAGAAGCACCAGTTTACGGGTGATGGCCAGTCCCAAGCCGAATCCTTCTTGTCCTTGTGCATTATGGAGCCGGGTGAATTCCTGAAAGATACGTTGTTGCTCTTCTTGGCTGATACCGCATCCTGTGTCACTGATACTGAAATGCAATTGGCCGTTTTCCAATGCTGCCCGCAGGGTGATGCCTCCTTCTTTAGTGAATTTCAGTGCATTGGATAGCAGATTCTCCGCTATTTGGCGGATACGGAACGGGTCTCCTATGTATACGCGGTTCAATGATTCGTTGCAATGATAGTTCAGTTCCAGCTGTTTGGAGTCTGCCATCGGTTTGAAGCTAATATAAATGGTGTCGAACAGTTGGTGGGGGTTGAACGATACCTGGTTGACGTCCATTTTATGTGCATCCAGCCGGTGGTAATCCAGCAGGGATTTGACCAGGCTGAGCAGGTGATTGGCTGAACTCTGCATATTGTTCAGATAGAAACGCTGGCGTTCTTCGGTAGTGATCCGCTCCAGCAGGTCGGTATAGCCCAAGATGGAACCCACGGGAGCTTTGATATCGTGGGTGATGGTCAGCATTAGTTTTTCACGCGCCGCCAATAAGTCTTCGGCGCGACGTTTGGCTTTTTCCAGTTCTCGGCGGTAGTGGTTGCTGCGAGTGATGTCTCTCCATATCAGGACCAGAAAGAAAATAGCCAGAACCACAGCGACAATGGCGATTCCCGCCACTGTGCGGATAGAGCTTTGGCGAATATATTCCTCTTGTATATGTTTGTTTTGGGCCAAAGCTTGCTCTTCCTCCTCTATAGTACTTAATAGCTGATTGACTTTCTGACTTAGTTTCAAGCCGCTGAGGCGCAGGGACTGGGTGCGGCGATTGACCATTTCCATACGTTCTTGTTGGGTATCGGTTACTCGGCTCTGTATGTTTTTCAACATGGTGACCACAGTATCTGCCGGACTGTATGCCTCGGTCAGCGTATCGGTATATTCTTCCTGAATCACATTGTTGACCTGTGTGGAATCTGCTTTTCCGGGCGAGAACACTTCTCCCAAACGTTTGAAGAAGCTTTTGGGCTTTTTACGAATAATATAAGAATTGGTGTGTGTGATTACTTTTTTTCGTACATGGGGAAGGCTGAGCAAGGAATCTTGCTGGGCGATCAGTTCGTCTATATGCTGTTTGTAAAGTATATCTGTCCCACCGTCCTGAATTGCTTTCAGCAGGTTGCGCATATTCCGTTCTTTATCCATGAAAAGCATTCCTACGGTATCCAGTCGCGCCAGTTGTATGCTGTCTGTCAGCAACGTGCGTAGGGAGTCAAGTGCCGTGGTGGCTTGTTTCATGGCTCGTTGGTATCGGTAGTATTGTTCTATTTGTCCCGTACTGAGTGATTGTCCGATGACTTCCGCCTGATAGAGCTGGCCGATAATTTGGTTGGTGACATGGCGCCGTTGGCTCAGGATGGCTTCATCATCACCGGTTCCGGACAGTGACTTCATTTCTTGATAGATATATCCGATAGATATAAAGAGCAGTGCAGTCAGCAGAATATAGCCGAATGCAACTTTCAGCTTGGTGGAACGGTTGGGCAGGCTCATGGTGGTTTTATTTTTATTTCGTATCACGGTTAAAGCGCAGGTAATAGAGTATTCCGGCTGTAGTCAGTCCGAAAGGAAATGCCATCCATATTCCTATGATTCCCCAATCCATGATGAAACCGAAAAAATAGCCGGCCGGCAGGGAGATAAGGAAATAGGCGATGAATGCGATATACATCATGGGTTTCACATCTGCGATTCCACGAAGGGCATTGGCGAAATTTATCTGTAAACCATCACCAACTGGTAGATGATGAACGGAATGATAAGTTGTGCTACCATTACGCTGACCGCCGGACTGTCGCTGAACCATCCTCCCAGTTCGTTACGCAGCAGGAAGATGGGCAGGGCGCCTATCAGTGCGATGAGCAGCATGATATGGAATCCGGCGTATGCAGAGCGCCTGACGTTCATCCGGTCATTCTGTCCGCGGAAGTTGCTAACCCGCACGGCAACGGCTGCTCCCATGCCATAATACATCATAAAGCAGATTTGGGAAATGGCGAGCATCACTTGGTGGGCCGCCAGAGCAGTAGTCCCGATCCATCCCACCATAATGGCACTGAGACTGAACGAAGCAGTTTCCATTCCCATCTGCATGGCAATGGGCCATCCCAGTTTGTTCAGGTGCAGGAAGTCTGCCCGGTTGAGCGTATTGTGTAGAAAGCCTTCTTTATAAATATGATAACGTCGGGTACAGAAAAAAATGACGGCGAACACGATCACCATCATGATACGGGAGGCCAATGTGGAAATTCCCGCTCCCAGCAATCCCATTTCGGGCATTCCCAGTTTACCGTAAATCAGAATATAGTTGCCGATAATGTTCATTACATTTCCTGTCAATAAGATCCACATGGAAACGCGGGTATCGGTTATGCCGTCGGCAAATTGCTTGAAACCGTTGAAAAGCAGTACAAACAACAAGGATATCAGTAAAACGATGAAGTAGGGACGCATTAAAGGCAGCAGTTCTTCGGGTTGCCCCAGTCGGTGGATATTCAGATAAAGTATCCACATGATGAGTGTGAGCAATACGGCCAGCAGTGTGTTGGCAAACAGGCTGTTCTTCAGCATTCGTCCCACTACATGGGTTTCTCCTCGTCCGAACAGACTCCCTACGATAGGAGTCAGCCCGTATGAGAATCCGGTAGCGAAAATAATGGCCAAAGTAAACATATTGTTGACAAAACTGGCGGCGGCTAATTCATTCGTGCTGTGATGGCCTATCATCAATGTATCGGCAAAACCCAAAATGATGACACCTATCTGGCCGATAACGATAGGGATACCTAAAGTGAAAAGTGCTTTGTAATGTTGCATGGTTAATAAATTGCTAATGTGCCAATATGCTAATTTGCAACTGGCTGCGCTGTGTTCCGCATGGCGCAGCCAGTTGGCAAATTAGCACATTATCAGGTCGGCAAATTACTTTTATAGTAGAGTGTGGAACAATTTTCTCGCACAAATGTTTTTTGTGCAGCTTCTTTTATCTGGCCGGCAGTGACCGAGCGATATTTGTTTACTTCATTGTTAATATCTTCCGCTTTGCCGGTCAGTTCAAAATAAGCCAGATTGGTAGCCACATTCAGGTAATTCAGGTTATTGAATATCTGTTCACTTTCATAGCGGTTCTTTACTTTTTCCAGCTCGTCTTCATCCACACTTTCTTCCGTCAATGCCTTCAGTTCCTGCCATACGGCAGCTTCGGCAGCTTCCAGCGTGACGCCTGGGGCGGGTTTGCCGGTGATATGGAACAATCCCTCGTCAATGCTGCCCGATATATAGGCGTCGATACTGTTGAATACCTGTTTCTCTTGTACCAGATGCTGCACCAGACGGCAGGAACGTCCGCTGCTCAGCAAGTCGCTTAGCATATCAAAAGCATAGTAGTCGGGATGGCGTCGTTCACAGATATGGAATGCCATAAAGAGCGCGTCTACAGGCACGTTCCGCTCTACTGTCAGTCGGCGTTCCTCCGTTTGCCGGGGTTCTGCCGGCAGTGAGCGGGGGGCTACGTTGCGGCGCGGGATAGGGCCGAACCACTTTTCAGCCAATGTCACTGTCTCTTCAAAAGTAATATGTCCCGTTACAGCCAGAATGGCGTTGTCCGGTGCATAATATTTAAAGAAAAAGGCTTTCACCTCTTCAAGGGTGGCATTGGCTATGTGGCTGATTTCTTTACCGATGGTAGGCCACTGGTACGGATGCACCTTATAAGCTAGGGCGCGTAGCAGATGTGAGGCGTCTCCGTATGGCTGGTTCAGGTTCCGCTGTTTGAACTCTTCGATTACCACTTGCCGTTGCACTTCCAGACTGCGCGGGTTAAAGTCGAGGGACAACATACGGTCACTCTCCAGCCAGAATCCGGTTTCCACATTCTGACGAGGGAGGGTGATGTAATAATTGGTTATGTCATTATTTGTCCATGCGTTGTTTTCGCCTCCGGCATTTTGTACCGGAGTGTCATAGTCGGGCACATGGATGGAGCCTCCGAACATCAGGTGCTCAAACAGATGGGCGAATCCGGTATGATCAGGATCTTCATCGCGTGCGCCCACATCGTACAATAGGTTCAGTGCCACCATCTGAGTCGTATTGTCCTCATTGTGTATCACACGCAGCCCGTTGGACAAGGTGTATCGGTTAATGTTAATCATCTGAGTCGCAAATTACTGAATACTTGCCTTGAGAATCCGGATATTCTCTATAGGGCGGTCTGCGCGGTTCGTTTTTGCTATTTCAATATTGTCCACTACTTCCATACCTTCGGTTACTTCACCGAATACGGTATAAGAACCGTCCAGGTGGGGAGCGCCGCCTATGGTGCTGTATGCTTTGATCTGTTCGGGGGTGAAGCGGAATTTCTCTTCTTTGTCCGCCAGCTCACGGGCTTGGGCTTCCAAGGTGTCCTGTAATTCCAGTAACCCGGCATTGTCTCCTGCCTTGCGCATCTTGTATATTTCCTTCATGTGCTGGCGTGCCAGACTGTCGAACAGAGCTTCTTCACGCTGTTCGTTTATTTTGTTCTCCATGCCCAGCAATTGCGGTTCGGTGAACTTGCGTCCGGTAACAATATAGAACTGGCAACCCGATGAAGCCTTTTCGGGGTTCACATCATCACCCTGGCGTGCTGCCGCCAATACTCCTTTCTTGTGGAAGAATTTCGGATTGAACTCAGCGGGAATGGTGTAACCCACATCACCGCTGCCCAGCATGGCAGTATCCGATGCGTTTTTGCTGTCCGGATCGCCAGCTTGGATCATGAATTGTTTGATAACCCGGTGGAACAATGTACTGTCATATACTCCTTCTTTTACCAGTTTGATAAAGTTATCACGATGTTTCGGCGTTTCATTATACAGGGCCACTGTGATATTTCCCATGGTGGTTTCCAGTTTTACCAAGGTACGCTTTTCATTTTCCATATGATGATTTGTTTGTCTTTTCGAGCCGGCGTTGCATGCAGTCAATGCAATGAAGGCCAGGCATATTAGTAAAATTTTGTTTGAAGTCATGAGCTATTTTTTTATTTATCGGACAAAGATAGGAAATAAAATTGAGAGTAAGAGCGGAAAAGCGAAGAAAGGAAGGATAAAAAAAGGGAGAGAGCGGAGGAATACTTCAGACGCAGACGCGGCAGAACCAGGTCTTTTTTTCCTCACAAACGTGCGTGTTCTTATAATTTGTAGAGAAGAAAAGTAAATGAGGCAGAGTGAGGGGAAGAGAAGCACCGGAAAGAGAAAAGACGAAAGAAAATAGATAAAAAGACCGGCGGCAAAACCGGAAGATGATAAAACTTGAAAAAAGAAAATTAAAAAAGTTTCTGAATAACATGGTTTGCATAAGTCTTGAAATTCGCATTGAATAGTAGTATGGCATCCATCGTTTCAGAGGGAAGTCTTTGATGAAGGATGCCGGATTTATATCATATTTGTAATATGCGCGCACGTGTGTGAGAAAAAGGAACTGCGTCTACGTTGGAAGTAGCTTCCGTCTTCTTGGAAATCTGTCGGCTTGTCCGTATTGTTCATATTATGGGAACAGACGGGAGAGCTGAAAGATTTAAATTTTGCGGGGGTAAGATTATAGATCTTTCCTAGTGGCAACAGGTAGTCCGTAAGTTCTTTTTTAATAAATTATGGGAAACAAAAGATAAAAGCTGCGTTCTTTCAACCATTATGCCGATAAAATTGTTTAAATTTGCAGGAATACTTGTACAGACACTCGATGAAGAAAAAATATGTTCGTTGGACATTGTGGACGATAGCATCTCCGTTCATTCTGTTCATCATTTTATGTATATTGATTTATTTGCCACCTATTCAGAATTTTCTGGTGGACAAAGCTGCTGTATATGCCTCGGAAGCTACGGGTATGAATATCTCCGTGGGACGTATCTCTTTGTCTTTTCCGTTGAATCTGGTGGTGACCAATGTAGATGCTGCTTCCCCGCATAATGATACGTTGCTCAGTGTACGCCGCCTGCAAGTGAATGTGCAGTTGCTGCCACTGCTGAAAAAGCAGGTGGAAGTGGATGGCATATCCCTGCAAGGAGCCACAGTGAATTCTAATGACTTGATACATGGCATGAAGTTGAACGGTACTTTGGGGGAATTGTTCATTTCCAGTCATGGAGTGGCACTGGACCCCGAAACTGCCATCGTTAACAAAGTCTTGTTGAAAGATACGGATTTATCTCTTTGCCTGAATGACACCGCTGCGGCCGATACGGCTGCAAGCGACACCGCCTATTGGAAAATAATATTGCAGGATATTGATTTACAGAATGTATCCTTTGCGCTGGATATGCCTTTGGACAGCTTGTCATTGGCGGCTTCGCTGGATAATGCCATACTGCGCGATGGGCTGATAGACTTGCATAAATCGGCCTATTCGCTGCAAACGTTTCGGATAGAGAACGGACGTGTGCGTTACGATAACGGGAAGCCGCTGGCTGCCGACAGCCTGTCCTCCGGACTGGACCCCTCCCATATTGCACTGACGGATATCGGTGTGAAACTGGATTCCCTATACTACGGAGGTAGGAATATGAAAGCCATAATCAGCCAGTTTGTGCTGAAAGAGCGTTCGGGAGTGGAAATCGTTTCTGCCACAGGGCGGATGGTTTCCAATGACAAGGTGCTGCGTGTGCCTTCATTGAAACTGGAAACCCGGGATTCTTATCTGGAACTGAACGCTGCGATGGATTGGAATGCCTTGGATTTTAAGGATGAAGGCTTGGTGTCCGCACGGCTGATGGCTGATATAGGAAAGCCGGATGTGGTGAGATTCATGGGAAGTATGGATGAAAAGTTTATCCGGCAGTATCCTTCCGAACCTTGCGCATCCGTACAGGGATCGACGGTGATTTGAACAAGCTGAAACTGACTACGCTGACTGCCGAGCTGCCCGGTGCATTGGGATTGTTCGCCCGGGGGGAGCTAACCCATCTGACAGACAGTCTGCTGCGCGGGGGGGATATCACTTTGGAAGCTGAAACCAAGGATTTGAAGTTTGTTTCCACGTTGGCTGAAGGAATAGAAATTCCATACGGAACGCGCTTGGAAGGCAAATTTACGATGGCGGGCACTAAAATGGGCACGGACCTGCTGCTGATGCAGCCCGAAGCCCAGGCGGTGGTTGCGGCCGATACTATTCCTATAACGGTTTATAATGACAGCATCTCCGTAGCGGATGATTTCAAGATGGAACGGGCAGCCCGTCTGTTTGCCAAATACGACTTGTCGCGTGACAGGTATGAGGCAGACTTGGCTGTCAATCATTTTGACCTGCACCAGTTTATGCCTGCCGATTCTTTGTACACCTTGTCCACCCGTCTGAAAGTGGAGGGGGAAGGTTTTGACTTTTTTTCTCCCCGTACTTATTTCAATGCGGAGGGCGGCATAGACCGTTTCCATTATGGCAGTTATCATCTGACAGGAATTTCATTGGCTGCCGGACTGGAGAAATCGAAGGTGCATGCTTCACTGGCAGTGAAAAACTGGACCATGGATATCAAGGCGCATTTGGATGGTATCTTGAAACCTCATGATGTTTCGGGCGACTTGAAAATGGATGTGGCTCATTTGGATTGGCAGGCGCTTCATCTGATGGATACCCGTTTTCAGACCTCCCAGCACCTGGGGGTCCGTTTCAGCAGTGACCTCAGAAAAAGGTATGTCGTAGAGGCCGAGATGACGAATGCCACGATTGTCACTGCCAAACGCACTTCCCATTCCAAGGACCTGTTTGCTGGATTCAGTACTTCCAGAGATTCCACTTTTGCTTATCTGCGTGCGGGGGATCTTGATTTGAGTCTGGAAGGAGCAGGGCACATGGAATACATTTCCGGCAGGGCGGATTTGCTGATGAAGAAACTGGCGGAACAATGGGAAAGCAAACATATTGAACAGGAGGAGCTTCGGGAATTTCTTCCGGGACTATGTCTGAAAATATCTTCCGGTCCCGATAATCCGATAGCCAATTATCTGTCAATGATGGGGTTGTCATACAGTCGTCTGTTTATGGATGTGGATTCATCTCCGGCAGAGGGATTGAACGGGGAGGCTTATTTATATGGATTGCGTACAGACAGCCTGACTTTGGATACCATCTATTTGGATGTACAGCAGGACCTGAATGGCATAAATATGTTGAGCGGAGTGGTGAACGGACCAAACCGGGACAGGAGGCGTTTGATGTGACGCTGGAGGGAAATGTGGGAAACAACAGTGCCCAGTTGTTGGTTCAATACCTGAATGCCCGTAAAGAACAGGGAGTATATATGGGCGTGATGGCCGACCTGCGCCGCCACGGCATACGCATGAAGGTTTTTCCAGAGCATCCCACGTTGGTATACCGTCCTTTTACCGTGAATAAAAATAACTATATTTATCTGGCTGACAACGGGCGGATTCATGCAAATCTGGATTTGCATGACGAGCAGGGGACCGGACTCAGTTTCTATACCAATCGGGAAGATACCATAGCCAAACAGGATATGACGGTGGAGCTTTCACGCATCAATCTGAAAGAATTCCGGCGTATCCTTCCCTATATGCCTGATATGGAAGGATGGATCGGAGCAGAAGCGCATTATATAGATTCCGGTCCGTATATGATGGTGAGCAGTGATTTGCGTATAGATGAATTCAAATATGAAGGCAGTGCGTTGGGAAATTGGGAACTGGGTGGTGTGTATCTGCCCGGTGAGGCAAAGGATCATCATCTGGATGCCTATATACGCCATGATGGTGAGGAGATAGCTCATTTGGGAGGTATCTATCTGCCCGCGGAGGAAGGAACGGGAAGCCTGAGCGCGGATATAGCCTTCGAACATTTTCCGCTGAATGTCGCCAATCCGTTTGTGCCCGACCGCATGGTGGAACTGGACGGGGATATTGATGGAACATTGTCCATGAAAGGTGATCCGGCCAAACCCTTGCTGAATGGGGAACTGGCATTGGATTCCGTGACTTTCTTCATGCCGGAGATGTCTGCCATGTTCCGTTTTGATAATGAACCGGTGCAGGTGGTGAACAGTAAGATGATGTTCAAGGAGTTCGATATATTCACCAAAGGCAAGACTCCTTTTACCATTAACGGCGAGGTGGATTTCTCGGATTTGGAACGGACGGCAGTGAACCTTAAAATGCATGCCGAGAATTATGAGTTGCTGAATGCTCCCCGTACCAAGCGGGCTATGGTTTACGGCAAGATGTATGTGGATTTTAACGCAACGCTGCGCGGTCCTGTGGAGGAACTGGTGATGCGGGGGAACATGAACATCTTGGGGAAGACCAATGTGACCTATGTCCTGAAAGACTCTCCCTTGACGGTGAACGACCGTTTGGGGGATATGGTGACTTTTGTCAATTTCAACGACACAACTTCGGTAGAGGAGTCCTCTGTCCAGCAAATCTCTTTGGGAGGGATGGATGTGGCCATGACCATGCATATAGACCAGGCGGTGCAGGCACGTGTGGATCTGGTGCCGGACGGCTCCAACTATATGTTGCTGGAAGGAGGCGGAGACTTGTCATTCCAGTACACTCCTCAGGGGGATATGTTGCTGACCGGGCGTTATTCCTTGATGAGCGGGGAGATGAAATACCAGATTCCGATTATTCCGCTGAAGACTTTTAATATTCAAAATGGCAGTTATGTGGAGTGGACGGGAAATATCATGAATCCGCAACTGAACATTACCGCGACCGAAAGGGTCCGTGCTTCGGTGGGCGAGGATGGAAAGACTTCGCGTATCGTCGGGTTTGATGTAGGGATCGCTTTGAGCCAGAGTCTGGAGAATCTGGGGCTGGCGTTTACCCTTTCGCTCCCGAGGATGCGTCTGTGCAAGACCAGCTGAATGCCATGTCGGTGGAGGAACGGGGAAAACTGGCTGTCACCATGCTGGTGACCGGAATGTATATGGCTGAAGGAAACTCTACGGGAGGATTTAATGTGAATAATGCCTTGAACTCATTCCTGCAGAGCGAAATCTCGAATATTGCCGGAAAAGCACTTGATATCAATGTGGGCATGGAAACGGTGGATGACGCCGATAGCGGCGGGAAACGCACGGATTATAATTTCCAGTTCGCCAAACGTTTCTGGAATAACCGCTTCCGTATAGTGGTAGGCGGTAAAGTGTCTACCGGAAGTACGGTACAGCAGGATGAAACCTTTATTGATAATGTATCCATAGAATACCGCTTGGACAACAGCGGTACCCGGTATGTCAAGCTCTTCCACGACAAGAACTATGAGAGTGTGCTGGAAGGTGAGATCATAGAGACCGGTGTGGGTATTGTGCTTCGCAAGAAGATGAGTCACCTGGGCGAACTGTTTATTTTCAAGTCTAAGAAGAAAAAATGATTGTTGGAGATATGGAGAGAAAACATAACATAAACCTGCTTCTATTATCGGTATTGTTGCTGATGACAGCTGCCTGCTCTACTACCAGGAATTTGCCGGAAGACGAAACGCTATATGTCGGTGTGAAAAATATGGAGATTCTGAATGAAGACAAGACCCCTGCCGGTGTCCAGACCTTGGAAGAGGTGGAGGCTGCTTTGTCTTATCCTCCCAATAATGCCATTTTGGGAAGCAACTCCTTGCGTTTTCCCATTCCTTTCGGTTTGTGGATATACAATGATTTTGTGAAATGCCAGGATAAAAGGGGTGGGGCATTGGATCTTCAACAAGCTGGGGTCTACTCCGGTGTATTTGTCTACGGTGAATCCGGAAACCCGTGTGAAGGTGGCCACCAATCTGTTGCATGATTATGGCTTTTTCAATGGTGCTGTGACTTATTCTGTAGACTCGTTGAAGAATCCTCGGAAAGCCAAGTTAAGTTATAAGATTGATATGGCGAACCCTTATTATCTGGACTCTGTCATGTATCTGAAATATCCTCCTCGCGCCGATAGTCTGATCAGGGCTGCTTATGACCAGAGGGTATTGCATAAAGGAGATAATTTCAGTGTGTTGAAACTGGAGGAGGAGCGCCAGCGGCTGAGTACCCTTTTCCGTAACAATGGTTATTATTATTTCCGTCCCGAATTCATTACTTTCCGTGCGGATACCTTGCGCAAACCGGGAATGGTCAGTTTGCAGGTTGTCCCGAAAGCTGGAGTGCCTGCCGATGCGAAAAGACCTTATTATATAGGGAATACTTCTGTTTATCTTACCGGATATAAAGGAGAGGAACCTACTGATTCCATCGTCTTTCCGGGAATGACTTTACACTATAGCGGTAAGAAACCCGGTATCCGCCCCGGAGTATTGGCTAAGCGCTTCTTTTACCAGAAAGGGCAGCTTTATTCTCAGGCCCGTCAGAATTTCACGCAGGAAGCCTTGGCGCGTTTGGGCATTTTCAAATTTGCCGAGTTCCGCTATGCCCCGCAAGATACATTGCCGGGGTGTGATACGCTGAATGTGCGGATGAATGCTACATTCGATTTGCCGTATGACGGAGAACTGGAATTCAATGTGACTACCAAAAGTACGGATCAGACTGGTCCCGGAGCGATTTTCAGCCTCTCGCGGAAGAATTTCATGCGTACAGCCGCCACGCTTTCTTTCCAGTTGAAAGGGTCATACGAATGGCAGACCAATTCTACGGCGGACGGGAACAGTTCTAAATTGAACTCATACGAGTTGGGAACTTCTTTTTCATTGGAGTATCCTCGCCTGGTGTTGCCGTGGATGAGTAAAAAAATGATGAGCTCGCGATTTCCGCAGCATACCTCATTCAAGTTGTATGCCAGTCAGTTGAACCGTGCCCGCTTCTTTAAAATGCTTTCTTTCGGTGGAACGGTGTCATACGATTTCCAGCCTTCGCGGGTATGGAAACATACTGTGACTCCTTTCAGATTGGCATTTAATACGTTGCAGCATACTACTACACGTTTTGATACGATAGTGGACAAGAACCGGAGCTTGAAAATCAGTTTGGGAAATCAGTTTATTCCAGCTATGAGTTATACGTTTACGTATGATAACGCCCCGTTGAAGAAACGCAATAATTTATGGTGGGAAACTTCCTTTACTTCGGCAGGTAATCTGACTTCGTTGGTGTATGCTGCTTTTGGGAAGGGATTCAAGGAAACAGATAAGAAGTTATTAAACAGTCCTTATGCGCAATTCCTGAAAATGACATCTGAAGTGCGTTGTTTGTTTAAAGTCGGAGAGAAACAGCATATAGCCACTCGTTTGATGGGGGGAATTTTGTATGCATATGGGAACCAGACTGTAGCGCCTTACAGCGAGCAGTTCTATATTGGGGGAGCTAACAGTATCCGTGCGTTTACAGTGCGCTCTATCGGCCCCGGTTCTTATCGTCCCGAAGATAAACAGTATGGTTATCTGGATGAAACCGGAGATGTGAAGCTGGAAGCGAATGTGGAATACCGTTTCCCTATCCTGGGTGATTTGTACGGGGCAGCTTTTCTGGACGCGGGAAATGTGTGGCTGCTGCGTGAACAAAAGAATGAGGAAGGTGAGAATATACGTCCCGGCGGTTTGCTTACTCTTCGTAATTTTGCTAAAAGTATAGCTTTGGGTACTGGGGTGGGATTGCGTTATGACCTTACTTTCCTGGTGATCCGCCTGGATCTGGGTATTGCTCTTCATGATCCGTATGATACCGGCAAGAAAGGATATTATAATATTCCTAAGTTTAAGGATGGACTGGGATTGCACTTTGCCATCGGCTATCCTTTCTAGAAATAGGGCTTGATTTGTGTCAAAAGGAGGGAAATGATTGATTTATGCTCGAATTTGAATGGAATGTAGCTTTTTTCCTCCGTATTATTTTGTAGCTTTGTACCATCAAATATTCAATTTTAAATAAATAAACTATGAAACCAACTTTATTTTTATTGGCGGCTGGTATGGGCAGCCGTTACGGAGGATTGAAGCAATTGGATGGTCTGGGTCCTAACGGCGAAACTATTATGGATTATTCTATTTATGACGCTATCAACGCCGGCTTTGGAAAACTGGTCTTTGTTATCCGTAAAGATTTTGAACAAGATTTTCGTGAAAAGATTATTTCTAAATATGAAGGTCATATTCCTTGCGAACTGGTATTCCAGGCTTTAGACAATCTGCCGGAGGGTTTTACTTGTCCTGCGGAGCGTACAAAACCTTGGGGAACTAACCATGCTGTCATGATGGGAGCTGATGTGATACAGGAACCGTTTGCGGTGATCAATTGCGATGACTTCTATGGCCGTGACTCGTTCCAGGTAATGGGCAAGTTCCTTTCTGCACTGCCCGAAGGTGCTAAAAACACGTATGCTATGGTGGGCTTCCGTGTAGGAAATACATTGAGCGAGAGTGGAACGGTATCCCGCGGCATCTGTGGAACCAATGCGGATCATTTGTTGACTTCCGTGGTAGAACGTACCAAAATTCAGCGCATAGACGGAGAAGTGAAGTATATTGACGACAATGGCGAATGGACAGCTACCCCTGACACAACTCCGGTGAGCATGAACTTCTGGGGCTTTACTCCTGATTACTTTGCTTACAGCAAGGAATTCTTTAAAGCATTCTTGAGCGATCCTAAAAATATGGAAAACTTGAAGAGCGAATTCTTTATTCCGCTGATGGTGGACAAGCTGATTAATGACGGTACTGCTACCGTTGAGGTATTGGATACTACCAGCAAATGGTTTGGAGTAACTTATCCTGAAGACCGTCAGAGTGTGGTTGACAAGATACAGGCATTGGTGGATGCCGGTGAATATCCTGCAAAATTATTTTAAGATGAGAGGTAGTGTAGTCACACTTATATAATTTACTTTCGGGGGCTGTCCGTTTTTTTCGGACAGCCCCCGTTGGATTACTATTTTTTATCTTCTGTTTTCATTATTGCATCTTGTATTCGCTGGGAGATAACCCGGTATGGTGCTTGAAGTATTTGCCAAAAAAGGAAGGGTTCGGGAAGTTCATAAAATAAGCTACTTCCTGAATAGACATGACGGAGTATTTCAACAGCGCTTTGGCTTCCAGTATCACATATTCGTCAATCCACTCTCCGGCAGTTTTTCCGCTCACTTTCTTTACTACGGTGGAGAAATGTTTGGGACTCAGGAATAATTGCTCCGCATAAAAATCTACGCGTCTTTCTTTACGGTGATGTTCGGTCAGCAAGTTGATGAACTGGTTGAACAATACCTCTTCCCTTTTCAGTGATTTCGGATTCTCGGAAAGGAATTCCGGTTGTTTTCTATGAAGGATGGAACCTATCTTATATAAATAGGCCCCCATTAGTCTGCGTACGATTTCTGTCCTGAAGTTATCGTTCCGGCTTACGGTTTCTTCTATCAGTCATAGAATGATTTCAGTTCCTGTACCTCTTCTTCCATCAAATGAAATTTGGGATTCTCTTTCAATGAGATGAAAAATGGCATGAAACTGTTCAGGTTGATATACATCTCTTTTAAGAAATCAGATGATATTAAAAACATTTGTGACAAATGAATGCCCGGTGATAACATGGACTGTAGAATATCGCCGGGAGCGCAAATAATCAGATCGTTTTGCTCAATGTCGTATTCCCGTAAATTGATATTGACTTTGGCAGAGCCTTTTTCACGGATAGAGATAATGATTCCATCCAGCCGTAATGGGTATTTAAAGATGGGGTTCATATTCTCGGGGATGTAATGTTCGCTTCTATCCATTACGAAATCATTGTTAATCCCTTTTAGACTGGGATTCATCTGTCGGATACGGGCTATGGATATATTTCCTATTTCATGTTCCATATTTCTTAATTTTGCCTCAAATGTATAAATCAAAAGTCAATAATCCACTCTTTTTTTCTCATAATATCATTTTTTAATTGAAATTGACGGATGTGAATTCGGAGGCGTGTGATGGCAGGAATTCTTAATTCTATTTAAAAGGGGGATGCTGGCAAACTATTTGTACATAATAACGTGTATATTTAACAACAGAATTATAAAGAACAAAACTATGTCAATGTATTGGATCTTATTTATTGGAATCGCGGTAATCAGCTATATTGTACAGAATAGTCTGCAAAGCAAGTTTAAGAAATACTCGAAGATGCCTTTGGCCAGCGGTATGACAGGAAAGGATGTGGCTGAAAAAATGTTGCATGATAACGGTATCTATGACGTGCGTGTAACCAGCACTCCGGGTATGCTGACCGATCATTATAATCCGGCAAACAAAACGGTGAACCTTAGTGAAGGGGTATATGGAAGCAACAGTGTGGCTGCTGCGGCAGTTGCCGCCCATGAATGCGGACACGCCGTGCAACATGCGCGTGCATACGCTCCGCTAAAGATGCGCTCGGCTTTGGTGCCTGTGGTGCAGTTCTCATCTTCTATTATGACTTGGGTGTTACTGGCAGGTATTTTGATGGTGAATACTTTCCCGCAGTTATTGTTGGCAGGAATTTGTCTTTTTGCCATGACCACTCTTTTCAGCTTTATTACGTTGCCTGTTGAGATCAATGCCAGCCAGCGTGCGTTGGTATGGTTGAGCAAGGCCGGAATTACAAATTCATATAACCATCATGCGGCAGAGGATGCGTTGCGTTCGGCTGCTTATACGTATGTGGTTGCGGCACTTAGTTCGTTGGCTACACTGATTTACTATATAATGATTTATATGGGACGTCGTGACTAAGACTTATAAGGGAAATATATTTTTATTATAGAAGGCTGCCTACGGGGCAGCCTTTTCTAGTTATATTTTGATTAGTTTCGAAATAATTTTTGTTTTAATCTCTTTTTCTTTTCGTTTTAATTTGTATTTTTGCCCTGTCAGCAAAATGAGATAATACCTATGAAAAAACAATTACTGGTCTTTTTAACAATTTGTTGTTTCCCGTTTATGCTAAATGCACAAATGCCGGAACGTACTCCCGAGAATATTGCAAAATACAAAGAATTGTGCCGTGCCCATATTTATAAAGATATGAAAGGCATGTATCGTGAAGCCGGAGGAGCTTTAGTCTTTCCGTTCCTTGCTCCGGGAAGTAATCAATACTTAGATATGCTATGGGATTGGGATTCTTGGTTGAGCAACATCGCTCTGCGCCAAATCTTATTAGAGAACGGCACGGAAAAGGATAAGCAGGAGGCCCTGAAGTATGAACAGGGATGCATCCTCAATTCCTTGCACTATGGAGGTATGGACGGTTGGATTCCTATCTGGATAGAACGGAATGCCCCTAGCCGCGAAGAGATGTTGAAAACACGGAATCCTTGGAAAAGCAATATGCACAAACCTACATTGGCACAACATGCCGCCTTTATTGTCCGCAATATGAACGGGGATGCGGAGTGGTTGCGCGATGATTTTTATACGTTGCAGGCATTTGTCTGTAAATATTTGAATTTTCATCGTCACAAGGCGACTGGGTTATTCTATTGGGAAACTGATGAGGCTATCGGAGTTGATAATGATCCCAGTACTTTTTATCGTCCTCAGGGCAGTTCGGGATCCATCTTCTTGAACGCGTTGATGTATCGCGAATTACAGGCTATGGCATACTTGGCCGGCTGTCTGAATTTGGATGATATAGCAGTTTCCTTTGAGAAAGAAGCGGCAGTATTGAAAGGAAAGGTACAAGAACATTGTTGGGACCCGCGTGACCGTTTTTATTATAGTGTGGATTTGAATCTGCTTCCGGTGGAGAAACCGGATATAAAGGGGCTGTACCCGGGACAATTGTTTCTGCACGTAGGGCAGCCGCGTGATTATGATTGTTTGATTCAGCGTCTTAGTGTGTGGAGCGGATTTATGGCGATGTGGGCTGAAATTGCCACTCCGGAGCAAGCAAAGGAAATAGTGCGGATTCATTTTCATGATACTTGCTCCTTTAACGCTCCGGCGGGAATCCGTACTTTGTCTCCTTTGGAAAAAATGTATAATGTACGTGCCAGTGGGAATCCGTCTTCCTGGCAAGGTCCGGTTTGGATTAATGTGAATTATCTGGTCTTTCGTGGATTGGTGAAATATGGATTTACGGAAGAGGCCCGGGAATTGGCGGAAAAGACCATTTTGCTTTTGGGACGTGACTATGAACGTTTCGGGGCATTACATGAATATTATCTGCCTGATAATGGTGAGCCGGTATTGAATAAAGGTTTTCAGAACTGGAATTTACTGGTGTTGAATATGGCTGCATGGTTGGATGGGAAACCATTCGTTACTGAATTCTAGGTATGAAGCTGCCTTTTGACATAGAGCGGGAATTAATTCGGAAACTTATAAATGGAGACAAGATTGCTTTCAGCCATCTTTTCTCTTTTTATAGTCCCAGGTCCTTTATTATTGTGTCCATTTGTCAAGGATAAAGAGATAGCTGAGGATATAACACAAGATATTTTTTTGACCGTTTGGGAAAAGAAGGAAGATATTCGGATTGAGCAGTCTTTTTCCGCTTTTCTTTATACTATAGCAAGAAATCGTATTTACGATATATTTCGTTCTCTGTCTGCCCGATCTGTGCTATACGAAAAACTGATGGAACAGGCCATTGATTATGTAGATGATGTAGAGAAGAGTCTGGAAGAAAAGAATATTAAGGAATTGATTGCACAGGCTTTGGAACAGTTGAGTCCGCGCCAACGGGAGATTTTCGAATTGAGCCGGAATAGAGGACTGTCTCATAAAGAAATAGCTGAACAACTTGGTTTGTCTGTTTATACTGTGCAAGATCATATAAAAAATGCATTAGAGAAAATTCGTGCTTATCTGATCCCTTTCATTAGTGCCTGTCCAATACTTGTAAGCCTAATCATATTAAAATACGTTAAACCATAAGATTCCTATCCCCACCTTTTGCTTTTGATTCGTATCCTTTATAAAGAAACGAAAGAAATGCATAATGAAAGAAAAACAAAAGATACATTATTCGGTTTGGAAAAGATTTGTTGACGGTATTTATACCTGTAAGGATATTGAGGAACTGTTGGCAGACACAAAGACAGACCGGTCAAAAGACTTTGATGAAGCTTCTGCTTGTTTATGGAAAACTGGTGAAGAAGAGTCTTCATCCTCATGGGAGGAATGGATTTCCAATGAGCGTCAGGCACTTCAAATTATCAGCAATTACGAGGATAGCGTCGGAATCACTCTATCTATTTAGTAAAAAAATGGGGGAGCATTGCTGCGGCTATATTGCTTTGCATCGTTTTGAGCGTAGTTTATTTTGCTAATCCGGCAGGCATGAAGGTTGCTCAATATGAAATACACGTACCTTATGGTAAAAGACAAAAAGTGGTGCTCCCTGACGGGACAAAAGTGATCTTGAATGCAGGCTCTTATATGAAATATCCGAGGCAGTTTGGAAAAGAAGGCCGTTACGTTCATTTCAAGGGAGAGGCTTATTTTGATGTAGCTAAAAATAAAGACTGTCCTTTCATTATTCAAAGTCAGGATTATAAAATACGTGTTTTGGGTACTACTTTTAATCTGAATAATTATGAAGATAGTGAGGAACTGCAACTGACTCTATGCACAGGAAAGGTGCTGATGAATTTCGGCGAAGAACAATTGAAACTGACCCCCGGCGAGCAATTGGTATTGGATAAAACCAATATGCATCTGGAGCGTGAGCATGTGAATACTCAAAATTATATGTTGTGGATGCAGAACAAGTTATACTTTAACCGTACTCCGATACAAGAAGTGACGAGGAGGTTGGAACGGGTGTATAATTGTACTATACGATTAGACTCAAGTTTTGTCTTTAACAATTTCCTTTCGGGTACGCATGATAATAGGAGTTTGGAGGCGGTTTTGGAGTCCATTCGCTTGGCTACGGGACATTAAATACAGGAAAGCAAACAATTCGTATATTCTATATAAATAATACCTTAATAATTAAATAATCAAGATCTATGAAACAACATGCGAAGAGGGCTTCGTGGGCCCGAGTATTGCTTGTACCGACCTTATTGCTAGGTTCGGCATCCATGGCTGCTTTCCCCGTGCATGCAGCACAAGTTGAATTGAATCAGATAGTTACATTGCAGATGCGTAAAGTGAAATTGGCTGATGTGTTCAAGAAACTGAGTAACCTTTCCGGTTATGAGTTTTTCTATGATGAGAGTGTTGTCCAAAAGTATAATACGATCGATATTGATTTGGACAATGTAAGTTTCGATCAGGCTTTAGAGCAAATCAGGAAACAAACTAGTCTGCAATTGAGCAAGGTGAATAACACCATTGTGGTGAGTCTTGCCAGACAAGTACTGGCATCTTCCGGTAAAGTACAGGCTTCCAGGCATAGAGTCACCGGTAGGGTAACCGATGCTAATAATGAACCGCTGATTGGGGTAAGTATAGTTATTCAAGGAAATAGCGGAGGAACTATAACGGATATTGACGGACGTTATACGTTGGAAGAAGTGGATGCCGATGCCACTTTGGTCTTCTCTTATATCGGTTATGTTTCACAGAAAATAGTTGTCGGAAATCAGCAGACATTGAATGTACAAATGAAAGAAGACAACCAGACTTTGGAAGAAGTCGTAGTAATAGGTTATGGTGTGCAAAAGAAAAGGGATATGACCGGTTCTATTGCTTCTATTAAAAGTAAGGATATCACAGCTATTCCTACTACCAATGCCTTGGAGTCATTACAAGGAAAAGTAGCCGGACTTGATCTTACAAACTCTTCGGGGCAAGCAGGAAGCACACCTAATTTTACGATCCGTGGAGAGCGTTCATTGACGGCTAGTAATGCTCCGTTGATTCTTGTGGATGGTATTGATTATGGTACCTCGCTAGATATAAATCCCACTGATATAGAATCTATTGAAGTGTTAAAAGATGCCTCTTCTACAGCTATTTATGGAACACGGGGTGCGAATGGTATTATTATGATTACGACTAAAAAGGGAAAAGAAGGAAAGTCAAAAGTATCCTTTAATGCTTTTGTTTCTTCTACCATGATAACTGATTATCCTGATATCATGGATGCTGAAGAATATGCCCAATACAAAAGAGAGGCCTATCGGGACAGAACAACAGGAAAATACGCAGAGGATGCTGCTGTATTTGCTCCTGAAGAACTGACTTATCTGGAAAAAGGATATGATACGAACTATCGTGACATGTTGATGCACAACGGATTTAACCAAAATTATGAGGTGTCTGTATCTGGGGGCAATACGAAAACCAAACATAATATATCTTTGGGTTACAGAAGCGAAGAGGGACTCTTTAAGGATGATAATTATAAACGGTATAATGCCCGTGTAGCACTGGACCATCAATTGTTTGACAATGTGCAGGTAGGGACAAAACATTATCTATGCCTATGTAGATAAGAATAATCGTTATAGTCCGCTGAATATGGCTAATAAAATTGTTCCTATCTCGAAACCTTATGATGAGGAGGGGAATTTAGTGATGTATCCGTCTCCCGGTTATAATACTCAGATGAATCCGTTGATTGACGATCAGGAGGGTATGCGTGTGGATAATACCATTCAGGAGCGTTTCTTCGGCAGCTTGTACCTGAACTGGAATATCACCAAGGATATTTTATTCCGTACGACGCTGGGATTGAACTCAGTGAATGTGCGTAGAGGCTTTTTCTGTGATAAGAACTCGTTGCAGGGAAGTGGCAAGGATTCACAATCCTATAAGGAGCACACCATGACACGTAATCTGACATGGGAGAATGTGCTGACTTATTCAAAGGACTTCTCTGATATCCATAATTTGCAGGCAATGGTTGGAACCTGTACGATTCTCAACTCTAAAGAATATACCTATGCAGGTGGAAAGGGACAAGTATATGCTGATAACTGGTTCCATAATTTGTATTCCAATGAAAAAGAAATCACTATAAAGAGTTCACTGGTCGATCAAAATCTGGCTTCCTTCTTTGGGCGTGTTAATTATAAATTGATGGATCGCTATATGCTGACTGCTTCTTTGCGTGCCGATGGTTCTTCTGTTTTTGCACTAGGTAAGAAATGGGGATACTTTCCGTCTGTAGCACTGGCCTGGCGTATCAATGAAGAGAATTTCCTGAAAAATGTGGATGCTATTTCAAATTTAAAACTCCGATTGAGTTGGGGACAATCTGGCCAATGTGCTATTGATCCTTATCAACCGTTGGTTTGCTGGGTAACTCCACTTATTCGTTCAATAATGAGGGAGCTTATGGATTCTATCCTAAAACGATGTCAAACAAGGAACTGACTTGGGAAACTACCACGCAGTATAACCTTGGTCTGGATTTCGGATTTTTTAATAATCGTATTTCAGGTAGTATTGATATTTACAAGGCAGAAACCCGGGATATTTTAATGAATCGTGTAATTCCATCTATTAACGGTTATGCTTCGGTTATGGAAAATATCGGTAAGACTGAAAGTACTGGTGTTGATTTGACACTGAGTACGGTTAATATTCAAAACAAGAACTTCTCCTGGTTCTCAGATTTCTCATTGTCACACAATAGGGAAAAAATAAAAGAACTTGCTTCGGGACAATTAAAGGATGAGGCGAATGCTTGGTTTGTAGGAGAACCTTTCAAAGTGTTTTATGATTATAAGAAAGAAGGCATCTGGCAATTGGGTGAAGAGGCTGCCGCTGCTGCCAATGGACAGGAACCGGGTGATATAAAGGTACAGGATGTGGATGGTAATGGTGTCATAACGACAGATGATCGTATCATTTACAGTCAGCGTCCAGATGTAACTTTTGGTTTCAATAATACTTTTAATTATAAGGGGTTTGATTTGTCTGTATTCTTGTATGCTCGTTTGGGTCAGTGGATTGGCGTATGATTATAATACTACGTATCGTATCAATGCGTTGGAAAATGGTGGAAATGTAGATTACTGGACTCCCGAGAACCCTACCAATGCTTTTCCGCGTCCTAATAAAAGTAAGAGTTATACACAGGTTACTTACTATTCAACGTTGAAGTATGAAGATGGTTCTTTCTTTAAAATACGCGATATTACGTTGGGATATACTTTCAAACCGGAACTTTTGAAACATCTCAATCTATCCAAACTCCGTGTATATGCTACAGCAAAGAATTTCTTTACTTTCAGCAAGATTGATAATTATGATCCGAACAGGGAGGAAGTATTTCTTTTCCTATGACAAAACAACTTGTATTTGGTCTGAATGTAGAATTTTAACTGGTAAAGAATGAAAATTATGAAATCGAATTACATTATTATATGCATTGGCAGCTACTCTTATGGTTTGCTCGGGCTGCTCTGATTTTTTGGAAGAACACAATCGTAGTGCGGTTACTACCGAAGGTGGTTATTATGATACTGAGAAAGGTTTTGAGTCTTTGATTAACTCTTGTTATACTCCTTGCGTTTTTGGGGTGGAAAGTCTGCTGCTATGGCATTCAGTGAAACGGGAACGGATATATTGGCTCCGGGCGGTGGTTGTGATTATCCCGCCATTGTTTCTTATCAGAATGATTTTGATGGGACCAATCCTATCAGTAAAGAGTATTATGACCGTTTTTACAAAGCGATCAACTTTTGTAATACAGCCATCTATCATGTAAAGAATGTTCCGTTCAGTGATAAGACACTTACCAGCAAACGAGAAGCAGAGGTGCGTTTCCTACGGGCGTATTATTATTGGATTCTGGTGGAAACATTTGGGGATACTTATTATACGGATCAGCCATCGGAGTCTATTGTTATGGCACCTAGGAAAACCTCGGTGGCAGAGATTTATACTCATATTTTTGAAGATTTGGATTTCTGTATGGATAGCCGGTTATCTGTTGCGCAAGCTGATGGAGGGCGTGTTACCATGTGGGCTGCCAAAGCCTTGAAGGCTCGTTTTGCTATTGACTAGAGCAAGTGAATTGAATGATAAAGCATTGTATGAACAAGCCTATACTTTGGCAAAAGAAGTGATTGATAATGGTCCTTTCGAGTTATCAAAGGATTTTGCCTCAGTATTTGATATGGAAAATTCTGATGGAAATGGCAATAAAGAAGTGATTTGGTATATTGATTATTCTTCTACCAATCAGTTGTATAATCAGGAGATGGATAATGATATAATTCGTTCAGGCGGTAACCATACTCATTTGATTTTCTGTATGAAATATGATGACCAGCCCGGTATGGTTAGAAGCATAGAATATGGTCGTCCTTTTAATCACTATATGCCGACGCGTTATTTGCTGGATTGTTATGACGAGAATATAGACCAACGTTTTGAAGTGACTTTCCGTTCGTTATGGAAGGCTAATGGAGGAAAAACCGGAGATAACTACCCTTATATGGTACAAGGGGATACTGCTATATGGATAACAAAAGATGTTGTTCCTCAGGTAAAGCGTCAGTGGGCCAAAGGACGTTATCAGATACTTGATCGGACAGATATTTATCATGAAGATGGTTCTGTAAAAAGTCAGAAACAATGTATGCCTATCTCTAATTTGAAGACCCTACTCGTGCTACGGTGAACGAGGATCGTGGAACACGGGATGCTTTTATAATCCGTGTGGCAGAAATGTATTTAATTGTGGCGGAAGCAGGAGCAAAAGCCGGCAAAGCAGATGCGTTGGCTTATATGAATATTCTTCGTGCCCAAAGAGCTAAGGCTGGCAAAGAGGAGGCTATGAAAGTTGCTCAAAGTGACATTGAGGATTATTGATTTCATATTGGATGAACGTGCCCGGGAATTGGTCGGAGAACAATTACGTTGGTTTGATTTGAAACGAATGGGAAGTGAAATATTTATCCGCCGGATAAATCCGGAAATCCTGATGCCGGTAAAAACGTGGAAGCTTATCATATGTTGCGTCCGTTCCCGCAAACTTTACTGGATGCCATAACGAATAAAGACGAATTTTTACAAAATGAGGGATATAAATAGGCTTGTAGGAAATAGGGTGAAAAGGTAGTTAGGAAAAATGGCAGCTATTGGTTCTTATACCAAAGTTGCCGTTTTTTTTCTATTTTAACCTTGTATTTTATGTCTAATTGGCAATTTATCTTAGGAGGAAATCTACATTTGGTTATCTTTGTACTTGTTTGATAAATCGATGTAAAATGAGAAACACAATAAAGTTAAAATATATATGGTGTACTTTGTTTTTACTTCTTCATTGGGGTTTTGTCAAAGCACAGCCTATTTGTGTTGCACGCCAATATACAGTGAGAGACGGATTGATTCAAAGTAATCCGGCGCAGATTCTTCAAAGTCATAATGGTTTTATATGGGTCAGTACTTGGAATGGGGTAAGCCGGTTTGATGGACGCGATTTCGAAACTTTTCAGTTTGATTCTCTTTTGAACCAGCACATGCAGCGGCTGGAGAATACGGCCGACGGCAATTTATGATGATTGCATACGATCGTCATAGCCTGTATTTATATGATATTCGTGAAAATAAGCTGATCAATGTTCTGAAACAGTATGAACAACATTTTAATACTCCGTTGCAAATAGAAAATTTGTATCCTTTATCCAAAGGGATTACTTGGGTTACTTTAAATAATGGAGGATGTTTCAGAATTTCAGATAAAGAGTGTACTGTTTCTTCAGGGATTCAGTATATTACAGCTATTGATGATGTGGAACTGGGGAAGTCAGTAGGGTCTTTGAAGATAAACAGGGAGAGGAATGGGTATTTAGCGACAAGGGAGTTAGCATATTTGGCAAGCGGACCATTAGTTCATATCCCTTTTCTATGTTCGAAACAATGGATAATCTTGTTTTTCTTGCATCACAGAATGGCAGGCTAGCCTATTATGATGTAAATACCATGCAATTCAACATCGTTCCTTTTCAAGAGAAGATTCAGCATATAAACGGAATTAAAGTGTTGAAAGATAATCAGCTGGCTGTTTTGTCTGATAAAGGTTTGTACCTATGCCGTTTCCCTGAACTGGCGATGGAGAAATATGATTTCTCTCTTCCGGGGCATGATGATGCGGCTGTGAGAAAAGTCTACCAGGATTCTAAAGGATTTCTATGGATATTTACCGGATTGCCGGGAATTATCCGGCTTGATCCGGAAACCGGAGTGAAACAATATTTGAATACTCCTTCCGGATACATGGCTTCTTCTCCGGAAAATGAACTCTTTATTTATGAAGATCCTAACGGAGTGGTTTGGACTATTCCTTATAAAGGTATATTCAGTTATTATGACGAAAAGAGCCGGGAGCTAAAAGTCTATTTTACACCGGGAAGGAATCATATACCTTATTCTCCTATTATTAAAACAACTTATGTTGACAAACAAAATAATTTGTGGATCAAATCCCAGCGCTCATTTATAAAAATGTTCTTTCCGCCCAGTCCCTATACTTATAGGGAGTTGGACAATTATTTTGATACAAAATCATTTCTGTTTGATAGCGACGAACATTTATGGATTGCAACAAAGAAAGGGATTATACGTATTATGGATTCACAGAAAAACTTGTTGGGTTATTTGTCGCCTGATGGGGAACTGGCTCAAACGGAAACAGTTTTTGCAGAAGGTGGAATCTATGTCATGCTGAAGGATCAGGCGCAGACAATATGGCTTGGCAGTAAGGAAAACGGATTGTTCAGACTTGTTCCTCGGAATCGTCCTTATCATTATGAGGTATATCATTATATGAATAATCCGTCGGATCCTTATTCCATCAGTGACAATAAAATATCATGCATTGATGAGGATCATAACGGACGTATTTGGATTGGTACTTACGGTGGCGGATTGAATTTGGTTGAGGAAAAGGAAGATGGGGCGATACGTTTTATTCATGCGGAGAATAAATTGTCCGGTTTTCCTATTAATCGTACCAACAGTATTCGTTGTATGGTGGAGGGACCCGGTCATACTATGCTGGTGGGTACTATAGAAGGTTTGATCACTTTTTCTTCTGATTTTTCGGATTACGAAAATATTCGTTTTTATCTTAACCTTCCTCGTCCGCAGGCGACTGACGGATTGTGTAGTGCTGATGTGATGTCTGTTTTACGAACGACGGATGAAACTATCTATTGTTATTGTTATGGAGGTGGCCTTTGTAAGTTGGTTTCGTCAAATTTATTATCTGATGAACTTCGGTTCCGGTCGTTCGGCAAAGGGACATCTCCGTTGGCTAGAGCCTTGATTGAAGATAAAAATCATAATATATGGATCGGCTCGGAAACGGATATCACTCTGTTTGATGTGCACGATCAGACTTTTGAGTCTTTTGGAGAAACTTTTTTCAATCGCTCTTTTAATTATAGTGAATGTCTTCCGGTTACAGACAGGCAAGGGGATATCTTAATGGGTACAGAAGGCGGTATGCTTGTCTTTTCTCCGGATAGTATCGTTAAGCAGACTTATGAAGCTCCTATTGTAGTGACAGGTATAAAATATTCGGAGGATAATTTGTCTCATGTATTGAGTGATGCGGATTATTTAGAGATCCCTACCCGGCGGAGGAATTTTACCATCTCATTTGCTGCGTTGGATTATACTAATTCCTTGGATATCGAGTATGCTTATAAGTTGGATGATAATCAATGGTATTATATAGGTAAGAAGAACTCGGTTAGTTTTGTAAGTCTTCCGGCAGGAAAATATCAATTTCAGATAAAGGCGACCAATGGGGATGGTATTTGGATGAACACATGTGAAAACGGTTACTTTACAGGTATTACCCACCTTTTGGGAAACCGGTTGGGCTAAGGCTTTTTATCTAGTTGTTGTCTTGGTGATATCTTTAGCTATCGGATATGTTTTTTTCTATATTTACTATTTGAAGCATAAGGTAAATATGGAACAAAGATTGGCGGAAATAAAAGTACGTTCTTTTATTGATATCTCACATGAACTACGTACTCCTTTAACCCTTATATCCGGTCCGGTATCCGAAGTGTTGTCCCAGGAGCCTTTGACTTCCCGGACCCGGCATCATCTTCAATTGGTTCAGAAAAATATCAATCGTATGTTATTGCTCATTAATCAAGTATTGGATTTCAGAAAGATACAGAATAAAAAAATGGGCTTGACTATTGAATACCGGGATATCATTATCATGCTTCATAATATAATGGATAATTTCCGGTTGTTGGCAACAGAAAAAAATATAAATTTTTCTCTTCAGACAACGTTGCCTTCTGTTTTTTTGTGGATAGATAGTGATAAGTTCGAGAAAATTATCTTTAACTTGCTTTCCAATGCCTTTAAGTATACACCGGATAATAAGTCGATTACCTTGATTGTGATGGAAAGCGGACAGTTTGTTTCGATTGCCGTAAAAGATGAAGGTATTGGCATCTCTAAAGATAAAGTGCCATCTATATTTGAACGTTTCACTACAGTGTCCAAGGAAAATGACATGCAGCCTTCATCGGGTATAGGGCTTTCGCTGGTGAATGAGTTGGTTAAAATGCTGCATGGGGAAATTCAGGTCGAAAGTGAAGTAAAGAAAGGAAGTGTATTCAAACTGGTTTTGCATAAAGGAAAAGAAATATATGCTCAGGATAAAAATGTTGAATATATATTGAACGACACTTCGGAAGAACAGGAAACGGTCTTGGCGGAACCGGAACAAAATGATAAAATATCTTTGCCGGACATGCTCCGGCAACAAAAGAAACTTTAGTAAAAGTGATGGTAGTGGAGGATAATGCGGAGTTGCGTCAATTTATATGTGAAATATTGTCGGGCACTTACCGTGTTGTTGGAGTTGCCGACGGGGTGATGGCATTGGAAAAGATAGAAGAGGAAATTCCGGATTTTATTATTACGGATATTATGATGCCGCGTATGGATGGTATTGAATTGATAAGGCACATCAAGGAGAATGTCAATACCTGTGATATCCCTCTTATTATCCTTTCTGCAAAATCGTCTGTTGAGGATCGTATTCAATGTTTACAATTAGGGATTGATGATTATATACCTAAACCTTTCAGCAGCGATTATTTAAAAATCGAGAATTGAGAACTTGGTCAGGCAAAAGAAAAGTGCTTCAGTCGGCTTTTTTTTGTCAAAAGTATGGTGCTCAACCGAAGAAAGAACCTTTAGAAGCCGTCGCTTATCCTGTGTCGCAAATTGTTCCTTTGGACGAGTTGTTTATGCAGAAGCTGGTAGGATTTATGGAAGAGAATTACAGTAATCCGGGGCTGCGGGTGAATGATCTGGCAGAGTTCATGAATATGAGCCGCTCTGTATTCAATCGGAAAGTGAATGGTATCATGGGGATTTCTCCGAATAGATATATAAAGAATTATAGGTTGAATAAAGCGAAAAGTTTTATACAAAGATGGTATGTCTTTCTCTGAGGTTGCTTTTGCCGTCGGCTTCTCTGATCCCGGTTACTTTGGCAAGGCGTTTAAAAAAGCATTTAATCAGACTTTGACTGAGTATAAAAATAATAACTAAGTTCCGTTTTGTGCTGTTTATAAAGGTAAATAGCAAGAAAATACCTTATTGATGTAAGATTTTACCTTTGGCTCTCAAGGGTAAATCTATCTTTGTGCTCATTGACACAGTATGAAAATGTTCCGGAAAACTTTTATGAGTATAATTTTTAAAACATGATAGGATGAGTACAAATTTTATGTAATAGCTGTTTGGACGCTGTTAAGTTTTGTGGTAAAAGTAAATGCACAAGACAAAGTGGAATGTTGGGACCGGTTTGAGTTGAGTTTTAAACAGGTGACCAAAGGGAATCCTTTTGATATACGTCTTTCCGCTACTTTCGTTTGTGGAAAGGAAAAGAAAACGGTGGAAGGATTTTATGATGGTGAGAATACTTATAGGATACGGTTTATGCCTGCTGTCGCCGGGGAATGGAGGTATGTTACATCTTCCAGTATAGGGGCTATGAATGGTCGGAAAGGTACATTCACAGTGATACCTGCCGGAAAAGATAATCATGGCATGGTATTGGTGGACGGAGAACATAATTTTAAATATGGCGGACGTACCCGTTATTATCCGATGGGTACGACGGCCTATGCATGGACACATATGAAGGAAACGACTCAGGAGCTACTTTGAAATCGTTTGGTGAAGCCGGTTTTAATAAGGTAAGGATGTGTGTGTTTCCTAAAAACTATTCTTTAGTGAAAGACGAGCCTGCGCTTTATCCTTTTGAAATAAGGAAGACGATAAAAGATAAGGAAGGAAATGAAAGGAAAGAATGGGACTTTGACAGATTTGACCCGGCTTTTTTTCAGCATTTGGAGAAACGGATAGACCAACTGAACCGTTTGGGGATTGAGGCGGATTTGATCCTTTTCCATCCTTATGATAAGGGAAGATGGGGCTTTGATGCTATGTCGAATGAGGTGAATGTACGTTATATTAAATATATTACTGCTCGTTTGGCTTCTTTTAGAAATGTATGGTGGTCTATGGCAAACGAGTGGGATTATGTAAAAGCGAAAACTGTGGACGATTGGAAGCTGTTGACGAAAACTGTGGTTGAGAATGATCCTTATCGCCATTTATGTTCTATTCATGGAGCGACGGCTACTTATTTTGATTATTGGATGCCTGAATTTACCCATGTCAGCATACAGGATGAGGCACCGGTACTGAGTTCTACCGCTTCTGCTACTTTAAGAAAAATTTATCGCAAACCGGTTATATGTGATGAGGTTGGGTATGAAGGGAATCTACCTTATCGTTGGGGAAGGTTAAGTCCGCAGCAGATGACTTGCTTTATTTTGAATGGTTTGTTGGGTGGAATTTATGTCACTCACGGTGAATGTTATCAGCAGGGGAACGAACCTATCTTTTGGGCGCAAGGGGGATCTTTAAAAGGTGAAAGCTGGAAACGTGTGAAATTTTTAAGAACGATTATTGAAGCTGCTCCCCATCCGTTGGAGATGGCAGATGTCAGTCGTGACTTGGTTACTTCTACTGCTGGACCAGATTATTATCTGGTCAATATGGGAAAAGATGTGAAAGGTTTCTGGACTTTTAATCTGCCGGTAAAAAATGCGGATTAT